>ERZ1026894.527-NODE-527-length-27569-cov-5.489714_pt1 | contig 27569 bp, 20 predicted proteins | sample MGYA00380177_ERZ1026894 | MGnify/ENA primary metagenome ERZ1026894 (study PRJEB33269, sample SAMEA4719813) | human gut metagenome | biome: human-associated habitat; feature: organic feature; material: feces | place: Cameroon | collected 2013-10 ... | reverse complement strand
GCCTATACTCTTCACACCGTTCGGTATCGTTATACTTGTAAGGTTTGAGCATTTAGAGAAAGCATAATAGCCTATACTCGTCACACCGTTCGGTATCGTTATGCTTGTAAGGCTTGAACAACCGCTGAAAGCCCAACTGCCTATACTCGTCACACCGTTCGGTATCGTTATGCTTGTAAGGCTTGTGCAGTCCTCGAAAGCACTCCCGTCTATCTCCGTCACACCGTCCGGTATTGTTATGCTTGTAAGGCTTGTGCAACCGCTGAAAGCACCACCGCCTATAACCGTCACACTGTCCGGTATCGTTATACTTGTAAGGCTTGTGCAACCGATGAAAGCCCAACTGCCTATCTCCGTCACACCGTCCGGTATCGTTATGCTTGTAAGGCTTGTGCAATTGTTGAAAGCATACCAGCCTATATTCGTTACACTGTTCGGTATCGTTATACTTTTAAGGCTTGTACAACCGCTGAAAGCTTCATAGCCTATACTCGTCACACTGTCCGGTATCTTATAATTTTTATCTTTTTTTCCGGCAGGATAACATATTAAAACAGTTTTATCTTTATTGTACAGAACGCCATTCACTGAAACATAATTCTGATTTTCCGTAGCAACATTTATCGCTGTAAGGCTTGTGCAACCGTTGAAAACGTTATAGCTTATCTTCGTCACACTTTTAGGTATCGTTACACTTGTAAGACTTGCGCAACCATAGAAAGCTTCATAGCCTATACTCGTCACGCTTTTCCCGTCAATTGTATCAGGGATAACTACCTTTTCCGCACTGCCGTTATAGTCGGTGATGTTGACCGTACCGTCATCAAGCACGCTATAATTAAAATCCCCATAAGTCTCCGCTCCCGCGCACACAACGCAGAGCACAGCCATCGCCGCAAAGGTCACAAGCCCCAGCAGCCACTTTTTCACTTTCATAAATACTTACCTCTTTCCTTTTAAAATACTAAAAGGCACAGTCCACCTATCACAGACTATGCCTTTATTACCATATTGAATTTTACGCAGAGATATTGTGCATTACTTACAGAGGTGCTTTTATAGAGCCCCCCCCCGTTTACATAAATTGGTATTTACTGCCTTACACATATCTCTCACCGTTTATTTCATTGACCTTAATCTTATACTTTCATTAGCACAAGTATATCACCCTTACAGATTTTTGTCAAGAACAGTTTACCATTATTCTATATACGAATAATCTTCATCTGCCGCTGTAATTAAGTTACTTAAATATCGCTACTTAATTCAAATTAAATTTTGTCCCTATTTACTTAACAGCATCACACACGCTCAATCTTTTTGCTACACTATAGTTTTACATTTATTTCCTTTTATGCACAGCAAAGTGTACCACTGTACATACCGGTGGTACACATACTGTATTTCTGTTTTTGCTTCGATTTTCGCCCGCCGTAAACCACTGTCAGTTTACAAAAATAGTAGCGATATTAAGATACGTTGCAAACGCTACCCACAGAAAATACGGTATATTTATATTCCCTGCGATATGCTTTACTTTACCGAAGCCGAGTATCATAATTCCTATCAGAATGAGTAGCAGAGCTATATCCGCCGCCGCGAGCCACAACAGCTCAAACCGCACAAATATTATGCTCCACAAGAAATTCACTATCAGCTGAGCCCAGTAAACCGTCAGAAGTTTACGCTTCACACTCACCGCCGCGTCACTGTAATGAATAATGTGCGCCGATATCCCCATCACCGCATACAGTATTATCCACACTATCGGGAACACCCACGCAGGCGGCAGTAACGGCGGCTGATTGTATTTCTCGAAAAACTCCGTAAAGCTCCCCGCAATCAGCCCCGAAGACATTCCGATAACCTCCGCCGACAATATATACAGTATAAGATCCAGCCATTTGTTATGACGTTTCACACTATCACCCTTTCGCATTATAGAGCCGTTTCTTGGCATTTCGTATAATATTGTATGCTCACATTGTCCGTTTATTCCCACTTGCATTTTACCTCGGAACAGTGTAAAATATACGTTGAAGCATCACGAAAGGACGATAAAAATGTTTGACGGATTTACAAAAAATGCCGTAGACTTCCTGTGGGGGATACGGCTCAACAATAATAAACCATGGTATGAACACCACAAGGAAGATTACAGACAGTACCTTGCAACGCCCATGAAAGCGCTCTGTGAAGAGCTTTTCTGTGATTTTTACAGTGAAATAGGCTACGACACAGTAAGCTCCGTGTCAAGGATCGTAAAGGACGCGCGCTTCCCCCACGCCTACCCTTACCGTGACAATTATTGGTTTACGTTCAAGGAAACGCGGCAGGACTGGTGGATAGCACCGGCTTTCTACTTTGAGCTTTCATGCGAGGGCTGGGGCTACGGAATGGGTATGTGGAGCGCCTCCGCAGGCGCTATGCAAAAGCTCAGGAACGCCATAGATTCCGCCCCCGACAAGTTCTCAAAGCTAGTCAGAGCCTACAACAAGCAGAACATCTTTACGCTTGAGGGCGACCTCTACAAGCGCAAAAAGGGCGAGGTTTCTCCCCTGCTTGACGGCTGGTACAACCGCAAGTCCATCAGCTGTTCGGCAAGCTTTACATACGAGGACGAAACCGTCTTCACCCCTGATTTAAAGCCACTTATCCTTGATGGCTTCCGCTCTCTTTACCCCATCTGCCGCTTTATCCACACCGCCGTCAATGCCGATTGACAGCAGTTCAGCCCGAGCACCCTGAATGCCCGGGCTGTTATTATATCTCAATTCCGATTTTCCGTGCTATCCTCATCATAGCCTCGATGTGCATTATAAGATGCCTCGTAAACGGCATTCTGATTATCCCCGCAACGTCCTTGCCGCACCAATAGTCGATAAGCCATGCCGCGCTTTCGTCCTCGCTGACACACTTTGAAGCGATAACGCGCCTCCTGTCCTCATCGTCAAATCTGCGCTTGGTATCCTCAAAGCTCAGATCCCGTAAAAGCTCGTCTGTGCTTGCCCTGACATCGCCCGCATACCGCAGTAATCCTGAAATATTCAGCCCTTTCGAGAATGTAACTATCTCGTCCCCCACAAGCTCATTTCCGGTAGTGATTATGGGTGAGCCGATCTCCTCCAAGTGATTATCCCTGAACAAGACCTGCGTATCATCTGCCGTCAGCGTATGCGCCGTGATATCCTCGATCCGCGCCATATGCCATATCGAATATGCGATTGTCTTGCAATGATACCCCTTAGCGTTCGGGCACGGCATAAGGCTGTATTGCTCGTCACAAAGCCTTCCGCACAGTTCCTTTACCGCATTTGATAGCGTGCTTCTGAGCTTCAGACACGCCTCAATTCCGTCCGCAAATGTATCCCTTTTGCGCAGAAGCAATTGCATTTCCTTGTTGATCTCCGACAATTCTTTATTCATATTTTCCCCTGCAAAATTGCCCCCGAAGCGCTTCGGGGGCATAATAATTACTTGTGCATTATTTCAAGATTTTTGCTGATAAGCTCGCATCTCTGCTTTACGCAGTCAACCGAACGGAGCGGATCTGTAGGTGTGTTGAATGTGTAATCCATTAGCTTGTCGATCGTCGTAGCCGCAACGTGCAGTCTAGTATCGGAAGATGCATAATAGATGTAAACATCATCGTTTTCGGTGACAACAGCGCCGTTTGTGAAGCATACGTTAGATACGTCGCCCACACGCTCGCCCTTATGAGGAGCTATGAACAGACCCGAGGGGGAAGCTATGAGCTTTGATGGATCGTTAAGGTCGGTAGCGAATACATAGATTACATATCTCAGTCCTGCCGCAGTGTTACGAACACCGTGCGCAATGTGTATCCAACCCTTGGGAGTCTTTATCGGAACAGCGCCTGCGCCGTTCTTGACCTCTGTGATCGTGTGGTACTGTCTGGGCGAGATCACAACCTCTTCGGTGCAGATAACGGGATCATTGATATCCTCGCACAGACCGAAGCATACACCGCCACCCGAGCCTGTCTGAATGAAATCGTCCTGAGGACGTGTATAGAAAGCATATTTGCCGTCAACAAATTCAGGGTGAAGAACAACATTTCTCTGCTGAGGTGACTTTGACTTCAGGTTGGGTAAGCGCTCCCATGTCTTCAAGTCCTTGGTACGAACAATACCCGCCTGAGCTACAGCGGCGGAAAGGTCATTGCTGTCCTTGTCCTTGCTCTCGGAGCAGAATACACCGTAGATCCAGCCGTCCTCATGCTGAGTAAGGCGCATATCGTATACGTTTGTTTCTTCCTTTTCCGTATCGGGAAGCTGAACAGGATAGTCGTGGAAACGGAAGCCCTCTGTAGGCTTGTCACTCTCTGCAACGGCGAAGAATGACTTTCTGTCATTGCCCTCAACTCTCGCTACAAGATAATACTTGCCGTTAAGATAAATCGCGCCTGAGTTCAGCACAGCGTTTATGCCAAGGCGCTCCATAAAGTAGGGGTTTGTCTTGGGGTTCATATCGTACTTCCAGAAGTAAGGAGCATGATCAGCTGTCAGAACAGGGTTCACATATCTGTCATATATGCCGTTATAGCAATCGGCAACGGCGTTCTTTCTGTTGATAAGACGCTCGTAATCGTCTATCACTCTCTTCTTGTTATCTTCAAATAAGCTCATTTATTAACTATTTTTCCTTTCGGTTTATTTGGGTTAGCTATCGGGAATAGCCACATTTTAGATTATACAACAGTTAAGTGCAAAATGCAATACCTTTTCTTAAATTTACTTAAGGAAATTTCGATTTTAAGTAAATTACGCTTTTTCGGCTTTTTCAGATGCTTCAGACACTGCCGCATAGGTATAATCTGAAATATTCGTCCTGAATATCGTGACATAGATCCCTGCTCCGCACACACAGCAGAACAGAATGTTTACAAACATCGCGATTTCTGCCGCAGTATCGCTGTAGGTCAGCGCCGAGCTCAACTGCATCACCGCAATCAAAAGGTTGATAACTTCGGCAAGTATAAACGAAACAGCAGCAGCCGGTCTTGCACCTTTCTTCTTTACGGCACAGACATTGGTGGCTATCGCCATACCGATATTTATACATAGGATAATAAATATTATCATCGTTGTGATAAACATTATCGCCGACTCGGGCAGAGCAAAATCATCGACCTTTTTGGGGTCGGTTATAAAGAATATAGAGCGCAGAAGATTTCTCAGATACAGCGGATACAAAGCCGCAGTGATAACCGCATTTGCGTACAGTGCAACAACGCTTGCTATCATAAACAGCTTGCCTTTATGCAGTTCTTTCTGCTGACGCTCGAAAAACTCCTGCTGCAGCTTTTCCTTTTCTTCGTTTGTGAGCGTTCCGTCCGAAATGATCGTATCCTGATTTTTCATTTTACCCTCCGATGTTATGCGTTAATTCTATGTACTTACTTTGTGAGCGCTTCAGTTTCTTTCTCATCTTTGTTTTCAGTCTTTACAGCGGCTTCGCCCTTCAGAAGGTCGCGTATCTCGGTGAGCAGTTCGATCTGCGGATCGGGAGCAGGCTCTTCTTCCGGCTCTTCCTCTTTCTTTCTTTTAAATGCGCCGAGCACCTTTATCAGAATGAATACCGACAGTGCAATAAGCAGGAAGCTGATAACGGAGTTGATAAACGCGCCGTATCCTATAGCGACCTCGGGTTCAACTATCTCCGTGCCCTCTTTCACTGCCGCCTTAAGCACTATCTTAAGATCCGAGAAATCAATCTGACCTGTGATCATACCGAGCGCAGGCATGAGAATGTTGTTAACAAGCGAGGTAACGATCGCTGTGAAAGCCGCACCGACTATCATACCTACTGCCATATCCATTACATTGCCCTTGGATATGAAGTCCTTGAACTCGCTTACGAACTTGATCTTTCCGACCTTTTCAACGCCATGGCCTACAGCTTTTAACGCCTTTACGTCACGCAGATCCTTGTGTTCTTTCTTCTCATTTGCCATTTTAATTCTTCTCCTCTCGATTTTTACTTATTATTCGGCTTTATCGCCGTTCGAGTTGTCTGTGTAGACCTTGATAAGTTCAAAATCAATCTGTCCTAAGTTAACATTTGCGTTGATGCACTTTACACGAACCTTGTCACCTATCGTGTACATTGTGCCTGTAACGCCGTCATAAAGCGCAATACCGTTTCTTACTTCAAAATAATTTTCCGACAATGAACGCACATCGATCTTACCCTCAACGGTATTCGGAAGCTCAACGAAAAGTCCGCTGCCGATAACGCCCGAAATGATGCCGTCAAATTCCTCTCCTATGTGCTTTTTCATATATTCAGCCGCATAGAAATCCTCACAGCTTCTTTCTGCCGCTACTGCGGAAAGCTCTGTCTTTGTTGCCTGAGCCGCCGCCTTGACCGAGAACTCACCGTATTTCTTCTTAAGCTTTTCCGCGCCCTTTCTTGAAACATAGTCGCTCAGGATACGGTGGATAGAAAGGTCGGCGTAACGTCTTATCGGGGAAGTAAAGTGTGCGTATTCCTTCATTACAAGTCCGAAGTGACCGATAGGCTGTTCCGAATACTTAGCCTTAGCCATAGTACGCAGTACAATGCGGTTGATAATTACGTTTCTGGGGTCGTCCGCAGTTTCTTCAAGCAGCTTTGCAAAGTTTTTTGCTTCAGCCTTTTCGTTTATTCCAAGCGGATTTATGCCGAGCGCCTCAAGAGTTGTTTTCAGTGATTCTATCTTTTCGGCAGGGGGATTTTCATGCACACGGTACACAAAGGGGATCTCCTTTTTCATACCGACCTTAGCGGCGGAATTGTTCGCCATAAGCATAAATTCCTCAATAATACCCTCGGACACACCCTGAACCCTGGGCTTGATATCGATACAAATTCCGTTCTCGTCACATATCACCTTGCTCTCACTGGACTGTATCTCGGGTGCACCTCTGTCCTTGCGTTTCTTTATCAGTATCTGCGCAAGCTCGTTCATAAGCGGTATGCAGTCTATAACTTCCTTATACTTCTTCTTTGTCAAAGCTGTTGCCGTGCCGTCAAGGATAGAATTTACCTCGCTGTACACACCCTGTACGCGCGAACGGATAACAGTCTTTGCAAACTTGTATTTCTTTACAGTGCCCTTGTCCGATATCTCCATAAGGCATGAAAAAGCAAGCCTGTCCACTCCGGGATTGAGTGAGCATATGCCGTTGCTGAGCTCCTTCGGGAGCATCGGTATGACTTTGTCGGCAATATATACACTTGTGCCTCTTTCAAATGCGTCGTTATCAAGCGGCGAGCCCTCTGTTACATAGTGGCTTACATCGGCGATATGAACGCCGAGCTTATATCCGCCGTCAATGCGTTCAACGCTTATCGCATCGTCTATATCCTTGGTATCCGCGCCATCTATAGTGAATATTGGCAGGTCACGCAGGTCAAGTCTTTTAGCCGCTTGCTTCTCGTCAATAACGGCATTGACATACTGCTTTGCCTGATCTCGCGCCTCTTCCGAAAAATCAACGGGTATATTGTTCTGAATAAGATATGCTTCTGTAGCGGATTTAGCATATTCGCTTGAGCCGAGCACCTTTACTATATCAACAATATGCTCCGAGTGGTGTTCTCCGCGCTTTCTTATAGAGAACAGCACCTTGTCGCCCTCTTTTATCTGTTCCTTGACTTTAAGGATAGTAAGAGGGGGACAGCCGAGAGTATCAGGCAGAACTTTTAACATCATACCCTCTTTCACGATAACTCCGCCGAACAGTTCTTCTGATACATCAAGCACTGCCAGTACCTCGGCAGTCGCGCTTCTCTGCTCGGTTTTTGCCGCCACCTCACGGGCTATGACTGTATCACCGGGAACCGCCCCTTTGAGCTTTCCTCCGCTTACAAAGCAGTCCTCACCTGTTGTAAGGTTTGTGACAAATCCGAAAGTACGTGACAGCGTAGCCACCTTTCCTGTGAATACGGTGCGCATATCGCTTATATAGAACAGATCGCTCTTCGCCTTGAAAATCATTCTCTGACGTATCATTATTTTTGCTGTGTTTTTCAGCTTGTCGAGATATTTTTTCGGCAGATCGTTCTTGTTTGCTATCTGCTTTAATAAGTGTTTCTAAATTCAAAATGTTTTCCTTTCTCTGTGCGGTTGTTCCTTCGCCGCTGTTCATAATCTTCTTTTTCTTCCAATCTATTTTATTATAATACATTTTATCGCTTTTTTCAATAGTTTGTTGCGGTAATTGAGGTTTATCGACTTCAGCCGTAAATTTCCAAAGTAAGTTCCAAGTGACACCTTCACCGTAGAAGGAATCAATGCCTACGTTTACGTTTCAAAGCAAACTGATTTCTCTGCCGTATAACAAAATAAAGTATATCGAAGCATACGGGCATGAGGTCGTTATACATACAACCGATACCGATATCAGAACAACCAAATCGTTATCGGAAACAGAAAACGGTTTGTCGGCTCATGGATTTATCCGCGTACATAAATCGTACATTGTAAATACACACTCCATTTTTCGGTAGAACGCAATAATATTATCCTTACCGATAACAGCTCACTCGCTGTCAGCAGAGCAAAAACCGAAGAAATCAAGCAAGCTAAGGGCGAACTGCTTATTACCATTATGTCCTCGCTTGCGCAGGAGGAAAACCGGAGCATTTCCGAAAACATCACATGGGGTCAGCTTAAGAGTTTTGCTGACGGTAAGACACATTTGGCATATAAGCATTTTCACGGTTATGAAAAGGGTGAAGGGAGCGTCCGGCAGTAGCGGAGGAAGAAGCCGCCGTTGTTCGGTTGATTTACAAATTAAAACCAAGGCAGGAATTTGCAGATATCTTGAGGGTTTGAGTATCCCGTCACCTAGCGGTAAGGCAAAGTGGAGCAAAACCACAGTTACCGGTATTCTGACAAACGAAAAATACAAGGGCGACGCATTGCTCCAAAAGTCATTTACGGTAGATTTCCCGGAGAAAATGACAAAACCCAATGAGGGCGAAGTTCCGCAGTATTATGCCGAGGGTAGTCACCTTGCCATTATTGAACCGGATGAATGGGAACTTGTTCAAGCTGAATTTAACAGACGAAAAGCCCCGGGTAACCATGGCAATGAATCCTCGGACTCGATAAGCCTGCTTGTGAGCACAGGAGTAACAGCGGCAGGGCTGATTTTTGCGGCTCTGTTCAGGGCAAACCGAAGATAATATGTATTTCCGCTCACTTTTTGGTGTGCGGAAATATTTTTCCGTTAAAGAAAATGCACGGGAGTTCTTTTTGCGATATCGGCACGCGTTGCAATTCACATATCTTGACAAATCGACAGAAATAGTGATATACTTCCTATAAAAGTAAAGTTGGGAGGCAGAGTATGAAATTAAGAATAGCCGTTGCGGATGATTCCGAGAGCGATATGAAGCGGCTGATATCCGCCATAGAAAACGCCGCTGAGGGCGTGTGCGGGATAGAGTGCGTCTGCTTTGCGAACGGCGACAGCCTGCTTGCCGCTGATGTAAGCTGCGACGCATTTTTTCTTGATATCTGCATGGACGGCACGGACGGCATAGCCACCGCTGAAAAGCTGAGAAGCACTCACAGCAACATACCGATAGTGTTCGTAACGTCATCGGAGGAGTATGTGTGGGATTCATTCGCGGTGCATCCGTTTGATTATCTGTTGAAATCCTACGACGGTGAGAGGATACGCAGGCTTTTCAGCGATCTTGTGAAAAAGGCGGGCGGGCGTGAGCCGGAGCTTAAAATAATGGTATCGCGGCAGGGATTCAGAGTGCCGTTTTCGAAAATATCCTACGTCACCGCGCAGAACCACACGGTAAATATCGCGGTGGAAAACACGGTGTACCGCAGTGCCGCGACGTTTTCGGGCATAAAGGACGAGTTGTGCGCAGACCCGCGGTTTCTTTTGTGTAATAGGGGAGTTATCGTAAACATGGACAGGGTGCTTCGCTTCGACAGCGACGCTATAGAAATGTCCGACGGCGCGGTGTTCCCCGTAAGGCAGCGCGACCGCACGAAGCTTTTCGGAGAGTTTACGCAGTATCAGTTCAGAACCATGCGAAACGAGGTCTGATATGCGGATCGAGATTTTTATTCGGTATTTTTTGGATTTCGCGTCGCTGTATCCCGCCGCTGCGATGTGCTTCGCGCCGATAATTCGTATGCTTGAAAAGCCGTTTACTGCGGCAGTTTCGGCGTTTGCGGCGATAAGCGCGGTGTCCGCCGCTTCGGCACTGATATGCACGGTATTTTCACTTGACAGCAACCTTTTGCTTATTCCGGCCGCGGTGCTGTTTTTTGTGCTGTATTATTTGCGGCTGAAGGACAGGATATCACTCGGAAAAACGGCGTTCGTATTTTTCACCGCGTCGCTGCTTATGTCGGTGTGCGTAATGTTGTCGGTGATACTGAACGCTGCCGCCGAGGTGGACGATTCCGAAACGGTGTGCCTTGCATCTACCTCGCTTATATGCCTTGTATGCGGGGCGGCGGTGTGCGCGGTGTACTGCGCGGTCGCGGTGAGATGGGTAAGGTGGCTTATTGAGAAATTCTGCTACGAGCATATATGGCGTGTGGTGTGGGTGATACCCATGGGGTTCACGCTACTGTATATCATGATAGTTCCCAGCGACCCCGCGACGATACTTGTAAACCGCGTGTTCAGAATATCTGTGGTGCTTGCGGGGATATCGTTCGGCGCTTTTTTCTTTTCGATATTCCTGTTTTACCGCATTGCGCGGGAGTTTGTGCGGAATATTAGCCTTGAGCGCGAAAACCGCCTGCTTGCGATCGAATCGCGAAGATACGAGCAACTTCGGGGCTATATGGAGCGAAGCAGGCAGCAGCGGCATGATTTCCGTCAGCACATCAGGGTGATATCGGGGCTTGCAGGTTCGGACAGGACGGAGGAGCTGCGGCAGTACATAAGCAGGTATGAAAAGGAACTCGGCGACGAGCGCACCATGTTCTGTGCAAATGCTGCGGTGGACGCCATCGCGGGGTATTACGACCTTTCCGCGAGGGAGAGCGGGGCGAAGATAGCGTGGCGGCTTATGCTTCCGCAGGAGCTGCCCGACGTGCAGTCGGATCTGTGCATGACCCTCGGAAACCTTGTAGAAAACGCCGTCGCTGCGGTATGCAAGCTCCCGCAGGTGCAGCGCACGGTGACGGTGATATGCAGACAGATAAGTCCCGCAATGATAGGCATTGTGGTGGAAAATCCGTACAACGGCGAGATAAACCGCCGCAGCGGCGGCATATTTTCCGACAAGATAAAGGACACAGGCATAGGGCTGGCTTCTGTGAGAAGCGTTGCAAACAAATACCACGGGCAGATGACGGTCGAAACAGAGAACAATATTTTCAGGGTGAGCATTCTGCTGAATATCTGATTTTTCCCCCCGCATTGAAAGGTGCGGGGGGATTTTCGCGCAGTTTCGGTGCGCATTCACGCAGAAAGCATTGTAAACGCAGGCAGAAAATGCTATAATTACGCAAACAAAATTTACGGAGGATATTTTATGAACAAATCAACTATCGCGCTTACAGCGACCGCTGCGGTTCTTGCCGCAGGACTTTGCTGCACAACGGGACTGCTCATCAAAAACGGAACGGACGCTCGGAATATTTCCGAGGCGGAATCTTCAAACATCTCTGAGGCGGAAATCACAAAGATCACCGAATCCGAAGTTAAACCCGATGGAACCGAATCCACTCAACCCGCCAAAACAGGCGCTGATGGCAGCACGGCGCTCACGCCGAAGCCGCTTACTGCCAAGGCTGTGGACGAAAACCCATACATGGCGAGCGGTGACGCGAACATCCACCACGACTGTTACAACACCGATTCGAGCGACGATGTATTTCCGATAGGAATTTATCCCGAGGTGAACGTTTCGTATGAAAAGCAGAACGCCAACGCTTCGCCGGCAGTATTTTTTGATACATACGGGCATTCTGTGGTGCCGCTTCTCGGCGGCATAGCCATCCGCGACATCAACGCCGAAACCTCGCAGACGCTCGGCTATTTCTCACCGAAGCAGCATGACGGCGGCGGGTATGTGATACAGAGTTCCTATTCCTTTGTGGATGAAAGCAACAGGATAGTCTGCCCGACCAGCAACAACCATGTTCTCATGCTACGCACAACGGATGATGACGGAAACGTTCTGCCCGAGTTTGTAAAGGTGCTTGACATCGACATAAAGGCTGTTGCAGAGAAGGCGCTCGGGAAAACTCTCGACCAGAACCTGCTGTCGGTCGTGTTCGACTATGACGGAAATCTGTGGTTTGCGACGGGCGGGTTCAGAATTTATCCCGACAGGAAGCAGACGGGCGCGGTTGGATACATTTCACGTGCGGCGATAGACGAGATACTCGCGGGCGGCAACACGGACCTTTCCAAGGCGGTTTTCGTTTATGAGCTTGTAGCGGGAGAGGGCGCGGAGAACGGCATCGCGGCTTCGAAGGACGGCGCGGTCATCCTTACAAATCAGAACTGCTATCTCTTCACCGCAGACGGCGGCGTGAATAAGGTGTGGAGCACTCCCTACGAGAGCGTAGGCGCCAAGGACAGCGCTGAGGGCGATACTGTCACGGGCGGCGGTCTTGCATGGGGCGGCGGCTGCTCTCCGTCGCTTACGAAGGACCTTGTCATGTTCACGGACAATCAGAAGCCGGTAAATCTCATAGCGCTTGACATGAAAACGGGCGAAAAGGTGGCAAGTATGCCCGTAATTGATGAGCTTCCCGACGATATGCAGGTATCAATCGAGAACTCCGCGATAGTGTACGACAACGGCAGCGGCACAGTAAGCACGATAGTATGCAACTGGTTCGGCGCAGGAAGTCCCAACCTTGCAAAGCCCGACAACGACTCCTCGATACAGAGCTACGAAAACATCTACGACAAGAACTGGCTCACAAAGGGCAACAAGATGCTGTATCCGGGTGTTGAGCGCGTGGACACGATAAAGTCTGACAGCGGCTACGAAATGAAGAGCGTATGGTGCAGAAACGACCTGCGTGACACATCTATGATGAAGCTTTCGACCGCTACGGGGTACATTTACGGCTATGTCCAGGATCTCAAAACAGGGATGTGGCAGTACATCGTGCTGGACTTTGAAACAGGCGAAACGGTTCTCAGCGTGGATGTTGCTTCGAAATACGGCTACAACAACATGGCAATAGGAATGTACGCGGGGAACAGCGGCAACTCGCTTTACTGCCCCACGGGATATCTGGAGCTTTTAAGGCTTCAGGACAGATTTGTATATCTGCCGGAGATGCCGTACAGGCAGGTCGACCTTGACAATGCGAACAGAAACGTGCTTTCGCAGGAGGAGTTCGTTTCCGACGGCGGGAAGGGGACTGTTTCGGGCTGGCTGAATACTATTACGGTGGAGAACGTTCACCCGAGCACTACTGTAGCCATCCGCATGAACGGTCTGACAGGCAACGCGGATGAATTCAGTCTATACGCATACGGTGCGGACGGCAGGCTGACCGAGCTTTCCGATGAGCTGTGGAGCATAAAGACCGAGAGCGGCGAAGTTCCGTCCGAGCTTTCTGCTGACAAGCTGTACGAGGTGCAGGTAGTTATAGAGGACGGCGGTGCGGCTGACATTAGCGAAGCCGAGAGAGAAATAAAGCTGTCTGTTGTTCTGGCAAAGTAAGTTACATAAGAAATATAAGAGCGACACCACACAAAGACCATTTTCCGGATTTTGTGCGGTGTCGCCTAAGAAAAGGGGCGTTCCGTAACCGGTCGCTCCTTTTTCATTGTTCTTGTCAAGCAAAATTGTAACACCTTCCCCAAAAGATCAAGTCAAGCGTTTCTGCCAAGGAGTAAGACCGTTATTAAAAGAATGAGGTCTGACGGAATTGTACCAAAGCAGAACATAATTCTCAATGTCGGAGAACGATTTATCCTCGCAACTGTATGAATGCTGATAAATGAGTTCGCTTTTCAAAGTGTTGAAGTAACGTTCCATCGGAGCGTTGTCATAAGGGCAACCGGCACGGCTCATGCTCTGGGTTACATTGTAAGCTGAACAATAGTCGGTGAATTCCTTTGAAGTATATTGAGAGCCCCGGTCGCTGTGCAGAACAACGCCGTTTTTCAGCACCCATGGGTGCTGACTTATTGCCTTGGAAAGAGTCCGGCTTCCAAGCTCGGCTGTAATATTTCTTCCACTGACGCTTGCAATAACGCTAAGGTCGTGCAAGTCTATGATCGTACAATTATACCTCTTTACCCGCATGATATTCCCTTTACATTCCTCAGGCACGTTTCCGTAAAACAATATTGCTTCGGACCTGAGCCTGTCGCACATAGCCTCGTAACCTGTCAGAAATGCCGCTTTTGCGGTCTTGCTGTTCTGCGTACCCACAGAAGATACCGCTACTGTACCGCCGACAGGCTCACCGTCAAAGCACCATTCAAAAGACTTTTCATCGCTCCAGCATACAGTCGGTATCACTTCAACACTGTTTTCTTCCCAGAATGCCCCGAGCCAATGCTTGCGGTAGTGATTATATATTTGCTTAATTTCTAATTTATGGGCTTTGTGCGGTGCTGCCCTATTTCTACCGGGAATCTCAGCTGATATGGTGGATAATGTTCTTGTGGATTATTTTTCATTTCAAGTAAATCATACCACGAAAAAGACTCCCATCTCGTTTTTTGAGATGGGAGTCTTATTTTTTACAGTGCCTCGGTCTGTCGTTTATTGATCATCACAATATTCTTGCCGTCACCGCAGTATCTTTTTTCTGTATTCTGCCGGAGAAAATCCGGTCACCTGCCTGAACTGCCGTGAGAAGAATTTTTCATCATCGTAACCGCAGCTTACCGCTGTCGCATAAATGCTCATGGCGGTAGAATACAGTAAGTAGCAGGCTTTCATTACCCTTGAATTTATGCAGTCGCGGTTGTAACTTACATCAAAGCACTGCCGGTAAATCAAGCGGAAATGCCCCTCGCTGACGCACATTTTTCTGCTGACTTCCGAAAGCCTAGGCATCTTATTAGGCACTGAAATTATCCTGTTCCTTATGTCGGCAAGCTCGTTATAATGCGGAAGTCTTCTTCGTTCGCTTATCAGACCGACATCGCGCTCTGCATTCAGCGATACGGCTGAGCGCAGTTCTCCGACCAGCGTGTTATCGGAACTGTGGTATGTGATAATAACCTGCCGTTCATCGTGCCGTGAATAAACCTCGTTGTGGAGCGATATTTTCAGTTTCTCAGGAAACATTCCGTTTTCACTTTTAAACAGGATAAGAAATGTGTTGTCATCGGTCCGGCAGCATATTTCATGCTGAGCGCATATACGTTTTATTGCTGACGCTGTTTCTGCGATTATATCGCTGTGGTAGTTTTCGCCAAACAGGTATTCTCCGCCGTCCGGGAAACTAAGCTTTACCGCCTGAATGCAGAAGTTATGCCCGGCTTCCTCCACAATGCTTTCAAATTCTCGAAGATTGTAGAACCCCGTCAGCGAATCATACAGTGCGGATTGCCGCTGGCATTGCGTGAGATAGTGGATATCATTCTTCATTCGCAGAAATTCCAGCGTATCCGCAACAGTCTTGTTCCAGTCGCGAAAGCTGAAATCATAGCTCGCCGGGCGGTTGTATTCCAGCACCGTATACCCGTAAAGCCTTGTCTGAAAGCACACGGGATTCACATAGAAAATCGCAGGGGAATCGTGCTCCGTAATGAACGGCACGGGAGTTTCGCCGCTGCTGAACTTTATCGGAGGTTCTGAATACTCGTTACCTATCGCACAGCACAGGAACTCACCACCGTTGAAACGTTCACTGTTCCATGCGCTGTCAAGGCACAGAAACAGCCTGTCAGCGCCGTGCAGCAGGTAGAAAAACTCGCTTACCGCTCCGGTGTATTCCTCAAGAGTACGCGATGTGGTGAGCCTGCCGGAAAACTGTGCCACGGTGCTCATAATGGTATGATACTGGTCTATTTTTTCCGCGATAAGCTCATCTAAAAGATGCGAACGGCAGATGCCGCAGGAGCAGGTGTTTCCGCTTACGAACCTGTCGGAATTGTCTTGAACAGGACTGCCGCCGAGAATAGCACCCACAGCGTCCCGTCCCATTTTACGGCGGTTTCTGCGGTAAGTCGTCAGCAGCGGATAGTGATATATCCTTCCTGCGGTATGGTCGCCGCCGGTCAGGTCGTAACCCGTTACTGTCAGCTCGCCGGGAATATCCACTCCTGCCTCCGAAAGAACATCACACAGCCCGAACGCCATGGAATCGTTGGTGCATATCACCGCCTGAGGTCGCGGAATTTCACCGCTGAGATACCGCCGGGCAAGTTCCTCGCCGGAATCGTTCCAGAAGTTCCCGTAATACACTCTGATATTATCAAGGCTTATTTCGTGCTTTCCGAATGCGCGCTTGCAGCCGTTCAGACGCTTTTGCGAAGCGGCGTTGTCCCTGCTTCCCGTCAGTATGTCGATGTCCGTGAAACCGTGAACCGTTATCAGATGTTCCGTCATTTTCTCCAGGTCGGTTTCATCGTCGGAATAAACGCTCTTAAATCCATCTATCTCCCCGTCAATAACAATGGCGGGGATTTTTGCAGCTCTTATTTTATCGATTGTATCGTTGATTATTGTTATATCCCGGAATGCCTCGGCTGTGACAATAACACCGTCAAATAGATCCGGCTCAAACAGGGAGTAAATTATGTTCTCATAATTCAGCAGATCATCGTCCTGCCAGTGGTTGTATATGTTTGAGTAGACCGCAACATCGGTGTCTTTCATGAATGCGGCTTCGGATATTCCGTATAGTATATCGCGCTGTTCGGACGCGTCAGCTCTTGCGGTAATGACCGCTATTCTTCTGCGCATAATATCACCCCGTTTACAGTATAGCTTAATTCCGCACTTCAGTCAAGAGCAAAAGTGCATATTATGACTAAAAGGTGGATTAAACGAATGTATGCTATTGAATTTCTGCATTGCAATGTGTATAATAAAATAAAGGCAATACCGCGCAAAGATTGTGCGTGTATTGCGCAATATGACGGAAAAGATGCAAGCAAGACGCGTACAAAATCCAATAAATGGTCTTTGCGCGGTGTTGCCCAAAAACAATGAGGTGATGCTAATGAAAATAAGCGAAAATTGCTACAAGCTGGAAAATACGGCTAATCCAATTTCGCCGAATGTATTCTGCGCCGACCCGACAGGCGTTGAGTACAACGGCAGACTTTATATTTACGGCACTAACGACCATCAGGAATACGAGGCAGTCGGCGATGACGGAAAGAACGACTATGTTCACATAAAATCCATCGTTATGCTGTCAACTGACGATATGGTGAACTGGGAATACCATGGCTTCATAGACATCGCAAAAATAGCACCTTGGATAGTGAATTCATGGGCGCCGTCCGTAACTTCCAGAGTTGAGGCGGACGGAAAAACTCATTTTTACCTTTACTTTTCGAACAGCGGCTGCGGTGTAGGAGTGCTTACGGCGGAACACCCTCTCGGACCGTGGAGCGACCCTCTCGGAAAGCCGCTAATCTATCAGAATATGCCGGGGCTTGAAAACTGTCCTGCGCCATTTGACCCGGGAGTATGCCTCGACGAAAACGGCACAGGCTGGCTTGCGTTCGGCGGAGGGGTCCCACCTGCAAGTAATACGCTGCACACAAATATACCTAAGATAGTGCGGCTGGGAAAGGATATGCTTTCGTTTGACAGCGATTTTGTTCCGATAGACGCTCCGTATTTCTTCGAGGCAAGCGAGCTGAACTACGAAAACGGAACTTTTATCTACACATACAGCACGGACTGGCAGTCAAGAGAAAACTGGAACAGAACGGACGTTCCGGCGCCGGGAATATGCAGCATGGGCTGTATGACGAGCAAAACTCCCCTTGACCCGGAAAGCTGGCAGTTCAAGGGCGGATTCTTCCTAAACGCCGGTGATTCCGGAATGGACTGGTGCAACAATCACACCCACCTTATCGAATATAAGGGAACAAGGTACATTCTTCACCACACACTTCACATTCAGGAGCGCACGAAAACAAAGGGAGGATTCCGCTGTATGTGCGTGGATCTACTGCCTTACACGGATACGGAATTCCCCGTCACAAAGGCAACACGCGAAGGCGTCACGCAGACTCAGCCGCTCGACCCGTATAAAGCTCACAGCGGTGCGGAGATGTTCACCTGCGCAGATATGTGGTACGAACAGATATCCACCGGCAAAATGGCTGTGAAGTCGCTGGCAGAGGGCGCATGGACTTACATAAAGGGCGTGGATTTCGGCAAGGGCACAGAAAAGCTGCTCGTTACCGCAAAGGGCACGGGTGTTATCGAGCTTCGTCTTGATGACAGAAATGCCGAACCGTTGGGAGTGATCGAACTCGCAAATGATGGATTTGATAAAATTCCTGTGGTTCTTCCCACAAAAATAACAGGAATTCACAATGTATATTTTGCATTTTCAAGCAAGGACATCTGCCTTGAAAGATGGCAGGCTGAATGAAAGGAGTAACTATGAACAAGAAGATAACGGCTTTGATTTGTGCAGCGGCTATGCTGCTTGTTTCCGGCTGTTCCGGGCAGAACGTCTCGGATGATTCATCTGTGCAGACAGAAAGCTCTGCCAACAGCGTAGACAGTGTGAGTGAAGCGGAAACAATCGACAAACCTGACAACGAAACAATAATCGACAGCCTTAACAACGGAATAATAATCGACGAGGTAAGCGGAAATGTCTACAAAAACGAGCATAACGCAAATCCCATCTCGCCGAACATATTCTGCGCCGATCCCACCGCGGTGGAATATGACGGAAGGCTTTACGTTTACGGCACGAACGACCAACAGCAGTCGGAAGAGGGAACAAAGAACGACTACGCCCATATCAAATCGCTGGTGGTATTTTCCACCGACGATATGGTAAACTGGATATATCACGGCAGGATAGAGGTCGGAGAGATCGCGCCGTGGATATATAACTCGTGGGCACCGTCGATAGTTTCCCGCGTTGAAGATGACGGACTTACGCATTTTTACCTTTACTTCTCAAACAGCGGCAACGGTGTGGGAGTTATTACCTCCACCGACCCTGTGGGACCGTGGACCGATCCGCTCGGCAAGCCTCTGATTTATCAGAATATGCCTGGGCTGGAGAATTGCCCTGCGCCCTTTGACCCGGGCGTGTGCATTGACGAAAATGGCGTAGGCTGGCTCTCCTTCGGCGGAGGCACACCGGCGGACGGCAACACTATGCACAGCAAGATTCCGAAGATAGCAAGGCTGGGAAAGGATATGCTGTCCTTTGACAGCGAATTTGTTTCCATTGACGCTCCCTACTTTTTTGAGGCGAGCGAGCTGAACTATATCGATGGGGTATATTACTATACATACTGCACCGACTGGCAGGATCACAAGATCGGCTGGGAGGAGTACAAGGGAGTCGACGTTCCGCCCGCGTGCAGCATGGCGTATATGACCACCAAGACCCCTCTCGACGCGGATAGCTGGGAATGCAGAGGACCCTATTTCTATAATGCGGGAGAGAACGCCGACGGGGCCTCAGGACTTCGCTGGGCTAACAACCACACTCATTTCATTGAATATAAGGGCGTAAACTACATCATTCACCATACGCTTCTTCTGGAGGAGCTTATGGGAGGAAAAGCGGGCTTCCGCAGTATGATGGCAGACTATCTGCCCATGGACAAGGCGACGGGCGATATCCCCATAACTGCGGCAAGCAAGAAGGGCGTAGCGCAGATAAAGCTGGTCGACCCCTATACCTATAACAGCGGCGCGCTGATGTTCACCAGTGCGGATATCGGATACGACAAGGTAACGGATCCTGCCGCCAAAAGCACCGCCGACGGCGCGTGGATATATGTAAGAGGAGCGGACTTTGGCTACGGGGCATCAGAGTTTATCGCCGAGGTCAAGGGCAAGGGAAGGATAGAGGTTCGTCTTGACGATATCTCCTCCGAAGCCGCCGCGTTCGTCGAGTTCGACTGCGCGGATTATACCAAAATACGCTCGGACGGCTTTGCGCAGTTTGACGGAAGAAACCATAACGTTTATTTCGTATTTTCCGGCTCCGATATAGAGCTTAAATCGTGGAAGTTTTCAAAGGGCGACGAGCAGCTTCGTCCCGAAGAGAGCATAGCCTCCACCGATATACCCTACAAGACGCTGGTATTTTCGGGACAGACCGAGCCAGGACCGAGCCCCTCTGCGATGCTCGACATTCCGAAGGACGGGGACTATTCCATAAAATCCTCTTCTTTTGACAAGGACAGCGCCATAGTCAACCTCGGGTTTATTAATACCGATACCGATGCGAAGTATAAGGTGCTTGTGAGATCGCTGACGCTGGCAACCGAAAACGGAGAGGTTGAAATTCCCGTAAATAAGGAACTTGATCCCGCAAGCTCGACGGAAAACGGGCTTGAAAACGGCTGGGGCGGCTCCGAGGTCGGATCGCTGATTTACGGCACGGAGGAATGCGGAATATTCTCGGCGAAAACAGACATAGAATGGATAAACTATCGTCTGGCGCTTAAAATAAACGGCGAAGAGACGCCGTTCACATCCATCACCTACAATATCACCGTAAGCGGTCTTGAGCTTGACGGCTGACGGCGGCAGCGGAAAATCAGGAGAAAAAAATGAAAAGACTTGTTCGGTTCGCCGCGGCGCTGACGGCTGTATTGTCGCTGACGGCATGCGCGGCGGAAGTGGACACGGGCACCGTGACGTCGAATCCGCTACCGTGCGTCACCGTCGAGCCCGAAGAAGAGGAGGACGCCACAATGCTTGATAAGGATATCATAAAATCCACGATAACTTCAACCGACGACGGCAACGGAAACTACACAAATCCCGTTATTTTCGCCGACGTGCCCGATATTGATATAATCCGCGACGACGACGCGTTTTATATGGTTTCGACGACCATGCACCTGTCTCCGGGGTGTCCCATAATGAAATCCTACGACCTTGTAAACTGGGAAACGGTAAATTACGTTTTTGATACACTGGACGACAGGGATAATCTTGCTTTAAGAAACGGGGAAAACAATTACGGCAAGGGTCAGTGGGCGACTACCCTCAGATATAACGACGGTGTGTATTACGCCGGCTTCACTTCCTTCTCCACCGGAAAAACTTATATCTATCATACCGACGATATAGAAAACGGGAAATGGGACAGGTTCGTGTTTGACGAGTGCTTCCATGATATGAGCCTTTTGTTCGACGACGACGGCAAGGTGTATCTTGTCTACGGCGGCGGACAGATATGGTGCGTTGAACTGGAAAAGGATCTGAGCGCGGTCAAGCCCGGAACCAAGAGAAAACTCATCAACGACGCGGGACTTGTCAAGGGCTGCCTTGCCGAGGGTTCTCACGTCTATAAGCTGAACGGATATTACTATATTTTCATCATAACATGGCCTCCTCATGGCAGAAGAACGCAGCTTTGTTACAGAAGCGAAGCGCTCGACGGCGAGTGGGAAATGAAAGTGATAATCGACGATAATATGGACTTCAGGAATGACGGTGCCGCACAGGGCGGTATCGTCGACGATAAGGACGGCAACTGGTATTGCTTTGTATTTCAGGATCACGGGGCGGTGGGCAGAACTCCCGTTTTGACGACCATGACATGGGAGGACGGCTGGCCGGTCGTCGGCATTGACGGAAAGGTACCCAAGACCGCTAAGATTCCTTTCGCGGGTCACGAGAAAAAGAGCGTCGTCACAAGCGACGAATTTATCAACTCACAGATAGTGAGATCCTATCACAGCTTTGCCGACACGCCCGAGGAAGCGGGCGAGAGCGATTATAACGGCTCTAACCTCGCGTTGGAATGGCAATGGAACCACAATCCCGACAACCGCCTCTGGTCGCTCACCGAGAGGAAAGGCTATCTGAGGCTGAGAACGGGCGATGTCTGCGGCACTGTTGCCAATGCGAGAAACACCCTTACGCAGCGAACCTTCGGACCGGAATGCGGCGCATATATAAAGCTCGACGTTTCGGAAATGAAAGAGGGCGATGTTGCGGGGTTTGCCGCCTTCGCGGAAAAATACGGTTATGTCGCCGTAAAAATCGAGGACGGGAAAAAATATATCGTAACGGTTTGGTATGACGATAACGACAACGTTGAACAGGAATTTGAAACGGAAAGGGTCGAAATAACGGAAAACGAAGTGTATCTGCGGGTCGACTGCGATTTCAAAAACGCGGCGGACAAGGCGTATTTCTATTACAGCCTCGACGGCGAGAACTGGACGAAAATAGGAAACACGCTGCAAATGAATTATTACGGTCTGCATTTTATGGGATACCGTTACGCGATATTCAATTTCCCGACAAAGCAGTCGGGAGGTTATGTCGACGTGGACTTTTTCAGGGTGGAAAACAAGCTGCTCAAATAAACTGATAGATTCAATGCGTTTCAGCCGCGCAGGGGGTCAGACCTTGTGCGGCTTTTTCTTTTTCGGGCTGCTGTTTTTTCTTCTTTCGGGAGGAAAGAGTTTTTTCCATTGAAAAATAGCGGCTTTGTGTTATAATTTAAGTACGGTACTGCGGCGGTAACTGCACGAGAGTAAACCTCTATAACCAGTGGGTAACATCTATCCCCGATGACGGCAGATACGCCGATGGCGACAATTCCGGTCTGTCCGCGACTGTTCTTTCCGTCAAAGACAATGAGATACTTTCGACGCTGGAAATAACATTCACTTATTCAGCGCCATAAATCAGATTCCCTGTGATATTCAAAATCTAAACCGACGGATTCCACCAGCACAGTGATCCGTCGGTTTATGTGTAAAGACATTGGAGGAACCATTATGAATTATACAAAATCAGTTGAAAAATGGGGCGTTTTCGAGTTTTGCTCCGAGGGAACCACCGCTGGCAACCCATTTCCGGAACGCAGTATCACTGCGCTATTTGAAAGCGATTCCGAGCGCAAAACCGTAAATGGTTTTTACGATGGGAACGGAATATACAAAGTAAGATTCATGCCATCGTTTGAGGAAGAATACCATTTTACGGTCTGCGGGAATTTTTCTGACAGTAAATACGAAGGAACTTTTTCTGTCACGCCGCCGTCGGAAAATAATCACGGCTGTGTAAAGGTACATAACAAATATCATTTTCAGTATTCCGACGGAACACCTTATTATCCTGTCGGCACGACCTGTTATGTATGGAATCTGCAAAGCGATGACCTTATCGCGCAAACTCTTGAAACTCTGAGAAATTCCCCGTTCAACAAGATACGTTTCTGCGTATTTCCTAAAAGCTACTGCTACAATTCACGTGAGCCGCGCTCCTATCCATACGAGGGTACTCCGGTTGACGGAAGTGCTATCACAGAGGACAATGTGTGGGGCTACACTCCGGACTCCAAGGGCAACAACTGGGATTTTGAGAGGTTTAACCCCAAGCATTTTCAGCATATTGAATACTGTATCAGCGAGCTTCAAAAGCTGGGTATTGAGGCAGATATTATCCTCTTTCACCCGTATGACCGCTGGGGCTTCTCAACAATGACACCGGAGTACAACGAACTTTATCTGAAATACACAGCGGCAAGGTTTTCGGCTTTCAGAAATGTATGGTGGTCATTTGCTAATGAATACGACCTGATAAAAAACAAGAGCATTGAGGACTGGGAACGATATGCGCAGATAATCGTAGAAAGCGACCCGTATGATCACCTGCGATCAATACATAACGGTAATCAGTTTTACGATCATACAAAGTCATGGATAACGCACTGCAGCATTCAGCGTTCTCCGGAGGGAACATCCGAGTGGAGAAAAAGCTATGGCAAACCGATAGTAATTGACGAAATGCTATACGAGGGAAATATCCAGTATGCGTGGGGCAATATTTCGCCGCAAGAGCTTGTTCGGAGGTTCTGGGAAGCACTTTGCCGCGGCGGCTACGGTGGTCATGGCGAAACCTACATAGACGATAAGGCGATATGGTGGTCTCATGGCGGAGAGCTTAAAGGTGACAGCCCGGAAAGAATAGCTTTTATGCGAAAAATACTTGAGGAAGCTCCGAACGGCGGATTGCGACCCAAAAACATGGAATGGGACGAGATATGTGTGGTTCCGGAAGATGAAAATCTAGCTGATGAAAACGGTTATCACCTGTTTTATAACGGGATTTCGCGTCCGGGATTCAGATATTATCATATTGACGATAATAATATATACACCGTCGACATTATAGACACATGGAACATGACGATTGAGAATGTCGGAAGTTTTAAGGGACGTTTCAGAATTGATCTGCCCACAAGAGAGTATCTTGCGGTTAGAATTAAGAAAGCGGAGGATGGGATAGAATAATGTTCGTCCCGATATGTTTGGTTCTGAAAAAAGAACTGTGTAAACGCGAATAATCCAGAAAAATATACCAAAGATAAAAATGCAGCAAAACAGGGCAACGCCGGAGAGCGCCCCGACGCAGCTGCAAGATATACGGTGAAGTAGAAAAGCAGCGGGGCTAATTCGCTGCTTTTTCTACTTCACCGGTATCTTCCGGCGGATAAACTCCGGGGTTCGGGGCAGAGCCCCGAATTGATCCTAGGCTGCGGATCTGTCCTCAAAGTAAATCATGAACTGAGCGTAAGCCAGCCCCCAGTCGCGAACCGGCATAGTCCACTTCTTTGAAATCTCGGAAACGCTCATATAAACGACCTTGCGGATAGCGTCATCGGTCGGAAAAATCGACTTGGATTTAGTGAATTTTCTGACCATTCTAAACTTGCACTCCAGAAGATGTACAGTAATGGCGGAACTGCAATGTTTGCACTTCTCGCTATGGCAGGCGACCTTGGCGGAGCACTCGGTCCTGCTATTGTAGGAAATATCACCCAGAATGCAGGTGAGGGAAGATTTTCGGCTTGTCAAAGCCGAGTGCTTTAAGCATATCAGTGCAGGATTTTCCTGACGGTTTTATCCAATGCGTATCCCAGGATTCGTCCGTTGAATAATACTCATGCGGACAGCCGGCAGGGATAAAGAATGCGGTGTACGGATTTATTATATGTTTCTCTCCGTTCATTATAAGTACGCCGCTTCCTTTTGTACAATAAAGAGCCTTGGCATAATTGTCACCTAATAAACAGTAGGTATACTATTTTTTATTATGTCGCCTGTGATTTTTTTGATTTATGTGGCAATGTATTATCAGCCCGACAGGATATTTGTGTCAGAATGTATATTTCTCATTGAATTACGCTCCGCACTGCGACAGTGTTTTCTGTAATTTATCGGCGTAACGCCGTACAGCTTTTTGAACTTGCGGCAGAAATAGCCGATGTTCTCAAATCCCGTTTCCTGCGCTATGGTGCAAACGCTGTTTTCGGTATCAACAAGCAGCTTTGACGCACGTTTCAGTCTGTATTCCACAACGTAATTTATCGGCGATGTGTGCAGGTATGTCCTGAAAATATTGAGAACACTGCTTTTGCTTATAAGAACTGTTCGAGCAATATCGTCAAGTGTTATCTGACCGCTGTAATTATCATGAATATACTGCATCATTATCTGAAGCTTAGCCTGCGTCTGTGCGGAATGCCCGGACACGGGGCCGCAGTCTGTTATCTGTATGCTTTCATATAACAGGCGCCATAGTTTCAGCAACAGTTCTGCTGTTTCCATTTCAGACGCTGTGCCTGAACCCTGCACGGCAAATACCGACCTCATTGTTTCGATAATGCTGTGGTGCGCTGTTTCTTCGGCGGAAAAAATCACACATTCGGTAGTTGATTCAATTATCGGTCTGATGTATCTGCTGTATATCAGACTGCCCTGCGGCGCAAGCAGAACAGGTGAAAAAACAATGTTCGGAATGATGGCGCTGTCCTGGGCTTCAAACCTGTGTATCACCTGAGAATTTATAAAGATCCCATCGCCGGAGCTGAGAACATACCTGTTTCCACCCACCAGAAAATCAGCCTTGCCATTCTGTACATAAACAAATTCGACCTCTGGGTGCCAGTGCCAGTCGATACAGTGAAAGTCGAAATCCCAGATGTCCTCATAATAGTAGCAGAACGGATATTCTTCGCTGCCGTGACTTGCAGTTTCACGTAAGGTTTCATCCGTTATGATCCTGTCCTTTTTGATTTCATCACCCATGTTCTCACCTGATTTGCGATTTTGTGTAATAAAAATGTGATTTCGTGCATTGAAATGTTATGATGTTTGCTATATAATCTGATTATATCAATCGTCAAGGAGTTTGTCAATATGGCTGTGAATTACAGAAAAACACTTATATCCTGCTATCTTGGATTCATCACGCAGGCAATAGCGGCTAATTTCGCTCCGCTTCTATTTCTCACATTTCACAATGGCTATGGTATCCCGCTTGGGAAAATCGCCCTTATCTCGTCGGTATTTTTTGTTACTCAGCTTATCATAGATGTGCTGTGCGCACGTTTCGCCGACAAGATCGGCTATCGGAAATGCGTTATCGGTTCGCAGGCTTTTTCGGCACTGGGACTTATCGGACTTGCCTTTTTGCCTGAACTGCTTCCAGACCCGTTCACAGGAATAATCATAAGCACAATCATATATGCAATGGGAAGCGGTCTTACCGAGGTACTTGTAAGTCCGATAGTTGAAGCCTGCCCGTTTGAGCATAAAGAAGCCGCAATGAGTCTGCTACATTCATTCTACTGCTGGGGTTCGGTCGGAGTCATACTCATTTCAACACTGTTTTTTACTGTTTTCGGCATAGAAAACTGGAAGTGGCTCTCTTGTATCTGGGCGATAATTCCACTTGTGAACATATACAATTTTTCAGTATGTCCCATTGAACATCCTGTGGAGGACGGCAAGGGAATGCGTATCCGTGACCTGCTCAGAGTACCGCTGTTCTGGCTTGCGATACTGCTTATGGTTTGTGCGGGAGCATCGGAGCTTTCAATGGCGCAGTGGGCGTCGGCATTTGCAGAATCCGCTCTCGGACTGACTAAATCAGTCGGAGATATTGCAGGACCGTGTATGTTTGCGGTGACGATGGGCATAAGCCGTACACTCTACGGGAAGTACGGCGAAAAGCTCGATCTTATGAAATTCATGATAGGCTCGGCAATGCTGTGTCTGATCTGTTATATCACCGCCTCCCTGTCGGGAATACCTGTAATCGGACTTCTCGGCTGCATAATGTGCGGTTTCTCGGTAGGTATCATGTGGCCCGGATCTATTAGCATCTGCTCAGGCAAAATATCCACCGGCGGTACTGCAATGTTTGCACTTCTCGCTATGGCAGGCGACCTTGGCGGAGCACTCGGTCCTGCTATTGTAGGAAATATCACCCAGAATGCAGGTGAGGGAAGATTTTCGGCTTGTCAAAGCCGAGTGCTTTAAGCATATCAGTGCAGGATTTTCCTGACGGTTTTATCCAATGCGTATCCCAGGATTCGTCCGTTGAATAATACTCATGCGGACAGCCGGCAGGGATAAAGAATGCGGTGTACGGATTTATTATAT
>ERZ1026894.525-NODE-525-length-27595-cov-12.204285_pt1 | contig 27595 bp, 28 predicted proteins | sample MGYA00380177_ERZ1026894 | MGnify/ENA primary metagenome ERZ1026894 (study PRJEB33269, sample SAMEA4719813) | human gut metagenome | biome: human-associated habitat; feature: organic feature; material: feces | place: Cameroon | collected 2013-10 ... | reverse complement strand
GTATATTTTAGAAGAAGGCAATATGATTAAAGATTCTCAATATAAAGAAATTTTAAACAGAATGGATAATCGTCAGTAAACTACAAAATCGATGTAGGCACGCTTGTCGGCTATGATTATGAAAAACGATATGTGTCAACGCCCGACACGGGGCGTAAAAATATCTGAAGCCGTAAAGAAAAAGGAAACTACTAGTATGAATATAAAATAGGCTGTATTGAAAGCGTCAGCTAATGTACGCGGCTATTTGTGATTGAATAAACGAACAAATTTATTCGTTAAGATTGTTTGTACGATCTTTTCTGGTTATTTGAAGGGATTGACAGTCTAATTTAAGTCTATTGAAGTTGCAAATATGTATGTAGTATCAGCAAGAGAATTTTTTTCGGGAGAAAAAAAATATTAGGCATTGATGAACACAAATATGAAATTTGTTCACAATGGGATGTAAAAAACATTAAATGGTTTTTAGAAATAGTGAGTGAACTTGGTGTTAAAATAACAGAATTTAAAATGAAAATGAAGGAGATTTGTTATGAGTATAGGAAAAGTACAAAAAGTAACACTTGATAAAGTAATTGTTAAAAAATTGTTCGGTTATTTGAATTATGATATCGATTTTAGAACTGACAAAAGCGATTTATCTATTTTTATTGCGCCGAATGGTTGTGGGAAAACAACTATTTTTCGTCTGATAAGTTTCGTTTTTAATCCTTGTTCATCGACATATAAGATGATTTCCGAAGTGCCGTTTGAGTCATTTACATGTGTTCTAAGTAACGAAAAGACCATTACTCTAATTCACAAAAAAAAGGAGAGTATCAAAATAACAGATGACGATGAGATGATTGATGAGATATATCAGGAACAGTTCAGAAGAATTGATCGTGATTATAATGAGATGCATTCAGAGACATGGTCATTAACTATAAATAATAGAACTATTAAAATAACAATCAAGCCTGAATATTTCGGTTATAGAGAGGAATATAGTGGAGATAGATTTTCATTACGAAATAGAAATCCTCATGGCATTGATCGAGAACTTATAAAGTTTAGGGATTTTTTAATAGAAAACGACTGTGCTTTAGCAGTATTCACAATAGGCACAAATAGAATAAACAATATTGATTTCATTCAATCCGACACATTGCCAATTAGATTCGGAGAAGAGGATAGATCGAATCGTTCCACGTTAGAGCGCGTTCATAAATGGAGTGCCTCAATTACAAGGCTCTTGCAGAGAAATTTTGGGATGTATATTCAAAACGCGCAAAGGAATTTAGCGTGGAAATATCTTGATCAAACAGCCATTGACGCCGATTTTAAGAGCTTTGAAAAAAGATGGAGCGATTATAGAAGCGAAATAGCAAAATATTCAAGCATTCTAAGTTTTTGCAATTTGGAGGATATTATTAAGCCGTCTCATTATAAAAATTTTGAAAGTATATATAATGAAAAATGTGCATTTTTAGAATTATACCTCATTGAGTTTGGAAAAGCGTTACAACCAATAAGAGATGAGTTTCCAAAATACAAACTACTGAAAGACCTTTTTGATGAGCGAAATAAGTCAACTCAAAAAACCTTAGCGTTTTCAGAAACAGGCATAAAAATATTGCAAGGCGGGAAAGAGATTCCTATTGATAAATTGTCATCAGGAGAGAAAAATGACTTGATAATGTTTTATCTTCTTATTTTTATCTATAATCGCAAAAATGTGGTTGCGAATACAAGACGTGGTCGACATAGTATTAGCAATGATGCTTTAGATTCCTATAATGAAGAAGCATCGGGGTGCCTTGTTTTAATTGACGAACCAGAGATATCGCTGCATATAGAATGGCAGGAATCGTATTTGGATTATTTGATAAAGATACAGGCGATGAACGATTTTCAATCTATCGTAGCAACACATTCTCCAAATATTGTTAACGATCATTGCGATTTGATTGTAAAAAAGTGGTGATGGATATGCAAAGTAATAAAAAAACGAAGTACGGATCGAAAGCGATATTCTCGGTTGACATGTCGGCATATGTTGACCTTGAACCATTTAACGACACAAATGGTAACAAAAAACTTTACGATACAAAAACTATTATCTTATATGTAGAAGGCCCCACGGACAAAGAGTTTTTTGATCACATACTTAAAGCCAATGTGGCTTGTTCTGATATAGGGACATCTAATCATGCGTCTAACGAAATAAGGAATAATTGTGAAACCGAAGAAAAAGGAAATAGCAGCGAAAATCGCAAAAAAGCAGTAAAGGAAGCGATTTTGTGGAGAGAGGATAAGAACAAGTTTGGCGTTGTAGATAGAGACGGAGATGAAAACGAGGAGCTTGGTTGGAATGCGAGAGGGGTATTTTTTACCGATACATATGATCTTGAAACGATGCTTATGTTTACGGATAACGAGTGGCATACGAGAATGGGCATTCCACATGAAGATGTAAAAAAGGCCATATTCATAGCAGTCCAATTATCTAATATTAAACCTGCATTACATGCAGTGAACTGCAAAAAGGTTAGTGAGCTAAATAGCGGATCAAAAGAAGTTGAATATAGTAAGTTTATAAACGATAAGAGTGATTGTAAAATAAGTCTTTCGATGTTATTAACTTATCTATTCACTAATGAGAGTAATAAAGAGAGGAAAAGTCTTGACGTTATAAAGGCAATGCAAAGCAGTAAAGCTTGTAAAAGAATTATAAGTAAATTTTCGAAAGAAGGCTTGCGACTTTGGGTGGATGATTTTGCCGAAATAGATACCACAACCGTTTCGTTATGGCAAGCTATAAATGGTCATACCGTATTACAATCACTGCGTTTTGTAAACGACGAAGCGAACAAAAAATACAAGCCAGGAAAAGATGAGAAAATTCGGAAATTTGAATATGCATTGATAGATGCATACAATTATACTTGTTTTAGAAAAACAAGGTTGTATCAACTGATGGAAAAAGAAGAATTAATTGATGAAGCAAAACTAAGTCAGCCAAAGGTGGAGTGCAAGGCATATTGAATGATTATATAAAACGCACAGTATGATGAGATTCACGCAAGCAATTATAAAGAGGAGGAGCACCTTTTGATGATTACGAACGTATTGTTTAAGAAAGAGCAAAAAGGCTTGGTCGCGGGATACTTGCCGAACGGGAAAGAAGTGTACGTTGACGTGTACAAAAATCCAAACGTCGCGATTATCGACGACGATGAAAGCCGACTCAAATCAACCTTCTCGAAGTTCGGAAACGAGTTGTTGAAAGTCAGCGGGTTTTCGATAGTTTCGTTTTGGAGCGGATTGATGATTGAACAAACACCCGAATACAGAGAGGAATCTATCGACAACGCCCCCGCGTATTTTAGCGAGTTGCGCCAAGAAGTGACCAGAAGATACGAGCTGTTTTCGCAATTCAACGTTAAAAACATCGACGAATACAATCTCAAACAAGGAAATGCGCTCAAAAGGATAGTCGTCTTTTTAGACGCGAAAAGCATCGACCGCATAATTTACAAATCGGATTTTCGAGAAATCGGCTTGTTGTGCGTGGCGGCGGGTATTTTCTTTTGCTATTATTCACAAAGCGAAAAAATCAACAGAGATTTGTATATTTACGAAGAAGCAAATTATATCGAATTTGACCGAATTAGAAATACGGTTCTGCAAGATAGCCTGTTTTGCGAAGTTGTTGATTTTGCGACGGAAGAAAAGGCAATCAATGCAAAAATGCTGGGCAAACGGTTTTCGTTGGCAAAAAATCAAGCGACGTACTATATGGCCGTCTTGGAAAAACTCGGGTTTATTGGTGACGAAACCTGTTATCGCGTCTTGCTGAATCAGCGTTCAAAAAATAAAGCCATAGAAAAAGCCCGCACTTTTGTGGATTAGGTTGGCATACCATAATGGATTTGTAGCCGACAGGCGTAATAGTGAAGCAACGTCGCACACTGTGCTTTTGAAATTGCATTATCAGGGGCGATAATGCTCACTATTTTGCTTGTGTGCTCCTTTTCCCCAAAAGTACAAAAGTATCTTTTGGGGTCCCCTGAATATCGCAAAAGCGATCGTCTACGCTCAACGATTTGTTGCAAGCAACAATGCTGTGCATTCGTGCGATAAATCGCACAATCGTTGGCTATGTCCGCTGCGCTCGATTTCAGCAAATGCAAGCGCTTGCTTCTCTCTTCGCTTGCGGTCAGCCCGCAGGGGTTCAGTTGCAAAGCAACGCGAGCGATAGCACGCAGAATCCCTTGTGCAAATTAAAAAGACTCACAAAATAGTGGGTCTTTTTGGTGTCATAGCAAGAGAAATGTTCGAACTCTTAATAAAAAAGAATCAGCGGATGGATCCGCTGATTCTATCTGCTATTCTATGTCTTTTACATATTCTTTGGTTACTTGGGGCATGCCTGCGATATCTTTGAAATTGTATGTGATGACGATATTAGTGCCGTAAAAAGAAAAGAGCCAAACTCTTTCGAGTCTGACTCTATCAGTAAACATAAAAGTTTTAAGTGCTATTTTTCGCGGTAGTTGCTATTGTCGCTGACTTGTGCTACAACAGCCACCACGAAAGGCAATAAAATATAGATTTTATTGCTTGATAAAATAATCAACTTAGTATAGAATATCGTCGTGCGATAACTACTTCATAGTTTATAGTCATTAGAAAAACTGGTATTAAATTGGTATTATTTCGGTATTGAAGTTACCTCAAACTTTGAAAAACACTTCAATTAACCGTCGAAATTAGCCGATTTGGATGTAAAATAGTGCTTAAAACGGCTAAAATCGCAAGAAAATTGTCGTTTTTAACGCTATTTTACAGGGAACGTCGAACTCCTAAGGGTTAGTTATGGGTTCGATTCCCGTCGGGAGTACCAAAACGACTGTGAAGACAGTCGTTTTTTACTTCCAACGGAGAATCGAACGGCTGTTAACACAGCCCGATTCCCGAACGCTCGACAGGCTCGCTGCTATACGGGAGTACCAAAACGACTGTGAAGACAGTCGTTTTTATATGATGAAGAGAAATGGCTGACGATTCAGAACGCACAAAGGGTTTTCGGAAATAAGTTTTGATAAATGAAAAACAACATGTTTACGGGTGGAAAAATAGGGGATAAAGGTGGGGAAATGAAAAAACAGGCAAAAGGAAACGAGACGCCGCAAAGGGCGTCCCGTCGGGTTTTGGGGGATTTAGGGTTGTTATTTTGCGGGGACGAAGCCTGCGACAACCGCGAAGATCATAAGCGAGCAGCAGATGAGCATGCAGACAATCTGCACGGGTTTGCTGTTCTTGACGCGATTGACAAACTTGTCGAATTTTTCAAAGTAGAAGTTTTGTTCAAACCAGTTTTTGCCGCCGATCTGCAAAATACCGCCGAACGTTAAGGTGTTTGCTCTGAACAGGAGCCAGAGACCGGGGTCGGGAGCCATGCCGAATCTGCCCATTCCGACAAGAGGTCCGACGAAAACGGCAAGGATAGGCGCAAGCAGGAATCCGACGTGCATAAGCGCAACTGACGAAGAAAACTCGCCGGTAACGAACAACCAGTTCCAGATTGTGTAAGCGATCATCGTGGCGATGGTGATGCCAAGGCCGACGCTTGTCGTGCCGGAGACCGCGCCGTTGAAAAGGTTGGACTGACCGGTGAAATACGAGGAAGAGAATGCCACTTCGGTGCCGAGTTTCGAGAAACCGTCGATGAAGTAAATGGGGGAGTTGGCGGTTGTGGTAGTGCCCCAGGTCGAACCCAGGAAGAGTGCCGACGCGCCGATTGCCATAAAGAGTCCCGAAACGCCGTTGAAGTATTGCTTGTTTTTGAAGAAGTCGGTCATCGTTGCTTCCAAGACGTTAATGATATAAAGTCCCAGCACGACGACAACGAAGATATCGCCGGGAAGGAGACCGAAGCAAGCAAACAAGACGATTGTTCTTCCAACGAGCAACGTGGTAAGTTTCAGCGTTTCGAAGAACACGGGCTTCATCGCGATCAGTACAAGGATACCGAGCACAAGGTTGAAGGGGATATTGCCGTAAGCCTGGTATTTCGACGTGATGACGGAAACACCGAGAATCGTCGCCGTAAACATAAACCATTTGAGAATGGTGTCGAGTCCCGGTGTAACCTTGTAGTCAATCGCTTCGGGGCCGGGTGCAAACATTTTTTTGAGTCTTTCGACTCGCGCTGCTTTTTTTTCGCTGTCCATAATTTTGCTCCTGAATGTTTTTTGATTTCTAATCAAAGCATACCCGCCAAAAGTGTATTTGTAAACGAAGATTTTGGGACTAAACGCTAAAATCGTCCCAAAATAGAACCAAAATAAAGAAAAGACCCGAAAATATTGATAAATAATTAACAATATGATATTATGATTAAAGAAGGAAGACAAAAAACGACAAAACGAGAAGTCTTTTTTCGGGTGGTGGGAAGATGTCCAAGGATACGACCAAACAACACATCACGGATTGTTTCAACGGATTGTCGAGAAAGTACACGCTTGACCAGATAACCGTCAATATGATTGCCGAGGCGGCGGGCGTTTCGAAGTCGACGTTTTATCGGCATTTTCTGGACAAGTACGACGTCATGAATTACAACTACAAAAGGGTGCTGGACGAGATTTTCGCGGTCAACGCCTGCAAGAGTTGGAACGAGCTGTTTTTGAGCATACTTTCGTTCATCGAGAGGGACATAAACAGGGTAAGGCACGCCTTTTTATATCTCGGGACGAACTCTTACGAGCAGTACGTTTTCGAGTATTCGTTCAAACGTATGAACGAGAAGTGCGTCGAAAAACGCGGAAGCGAGTTGCGCGAAGACGAGATATTCACGGCAAAACTCATAATCTACGGTTGCGTATACGCCGTAAAAGACTGGGTTTTCGGCGATAAGCGTGTGTCGCGGCAGGAACTTGCGCGCCAGATCGACAACGCAATCCCCGAAGAATACAAGGCGTTATTATAAGGTCGCGCATAAAAACGCGCATAAAAAGAAATCAATAAAAAATATAAACAAATCAGAAGAGGTACATTATGGCTATGAGAAAAAGCATTCTTCATCTGGTCAAAGTTATGGGCGGTCTCGCCGGAATGATGACCAAAATCACAGAAGACTCCCCCGAGTATTATGCGCTTAATTGTTTGACCGACGAAGAAGCGGACGTTGCCGCAAGTCTCGGACTGAGAAAACCCAGAACGCTCGAATACGTCGCCGACAAGTGCGGAAAATCGACGGAAGAAACCAAGAAGATTCTGGACAGACTCGGCCATCTCGGAGTAATCAAAATTTACACCGAAAACGGGCAAACCCTGTATTTCATGCAGATTTTTGCGCCGGGCACGCTTGAAATGATGGTGGGTTGCACCGAAAACGTCAAAGAGCACCCGGAAATCGCAAAGGCGTTCGAAGCATACACCCGCGGACTTATGGAGTCCATGGGCACGATGTTGCCGTACGGCGCAAGTATGATGAGGGTTATCCCCATCGAATCCGCGATTGCGGGCGACAGCCAGGCGGTCCCTTACGAAAAGATTTCTTATTATCTTGACAAATACGACACTTTCTCGGTGTCTCCCTGCTCGTGCAGACGTTCAAGGCGTATGCTGGACGAAGGCTGCGGACACCTTGAAGACGACATGTGCGTCCAGATGGGTTCGGGCGCGGAATACTTCATCAAAACCGGTAAGGCAAGACAAATCACAAGGGAAGAAGCCGAGGCGATTTTCAAAAAAGCCGAAGAAAACGGACTTATGCACCAGATGCCCAACCTCGAAGGGCCGGGCGAATCGGCGGCAATCTGCAACTGCTGCGCGTGCTCGTGTTTTGCAATCCGTATTTCCACGATGTTCAATTGTCCCGACGCGGAACGCAGCAACTACCACGCCGAAATCGATCAGGAAAACTGCGTCGCGTGCGGTCAGTGCGTTGAAAACTGCCCCACGAACGCGGTAAGACTCGGCCAGAAACTTTGCACGGTAACGCCCATCGAAACCCCCAAATACGACAAGGTTCGCAACACTGTCTGGGGCAAAGACAAATGGAACGTCGATTATCGCGAAAACAGACAAGATACCCTTGAAAGCGGCACCGCTCCCTGTAAGACCGCTTGCCCCGCGCACATCGCGGTTCAGGGCTATATAAGGCTTGCGTCTTTGGGCAAATACACCGAAGCGTTGGAACTTATCAAGAAAGAAAACCCGTTCCCCGCTATCTGCGGACGTATCTGCCCGCATAAGTGCGAAGACGCTTGCACACGCGGACAAATCGACAAGGGCGTCGCAATCGACGAAATCAAAAAGTTTATCGCAGACAAGGATAAAAACAGCAACCACAGATTTATTCCCAACAAAAAACACGATTATTCGATGAAGAATATGGCGGTCATCGGCTCGGGCCCCGCGGGACTTTCCTGCGCATACTACCTTGCCGTCGACGGATACAACGTGACCGTGTTTGAAAAGGAAAACAAACTCGGCGGTATGATGACGCTCGGTATCCCCGCGTTCAGGCTTGAAAAAGACGTTGTCGAGGCGGAAATCGATATTCTGCGCGAGCTGGGCGTAAAATTCGTAACCGGCGTGGAAGTCGGCAAGGACAAAACGCTGGACGAACTTAAAAAAGAAGGCTTTGACGGATTCTATCTTGCAATCGGCGCAAGCGCGGGCAGAAAACTCGGCGTAGAAGGCGAAGACGCGAAAGGCGTAATCCTTGGCGTTGATTTCCTGAAAGACGTCGCGCTTGAAAGAAGCGAACCTTTGCACGGAAACGTCATCGTTATCGGCGGCGGAAACGTTGCAATCGACGTCGCAAGGACGGCTGTCAGATGCGGCGCGCAAACCGTCAATATGTATTCGTTGGAACAAAGAGCGGAAATGCCCGCCCTCGAAGAAGAAATCGAAGAAGCGGAAAGCGAAAACGTCGTCATTAACAACGGATACGGGCCGAAACGCATCGTCGTTGAAAACGGCAAAGTCGTCGGCGTAGAGTTCAAGAAATGCGTGTCCGTATTCAACGCGGAAGGCAAATTCGCGCCCAAGTACGACGAAAACGACACCGTTATCGTTCCCGCGGACTTCGTGCTTGTCTCAATCGGTCAGAAAATCGAGTGGGGCAACCTGCTGGACGGCACCAACGTCAAACTCAACAAAAACAACACCGTTGCGGTTGACGAATTCTACGTCACGGGCGACAAGAATATCATCGCCGGCGGCGACTGCGTGACGGGACCGAAGTTCGCAATCGACGCAATCGCAAGCGGTAAAGAAGGCGCAATCTCCCTGCACAGGGCGGTATGGCCGGGACAAACCCAGAAATACGGCAGAGACAGAAGAGTTTTCATCGAGCTCGATAAGGATAATCTGGAACTCAAAGGCTACGACAACGTCAAACGTCAACGCCCGCTGCACATAAAAGAAAACGACGGCACGTTCAAAGACAACCGCGCGACCTTCACCGAAGAACAAATGAAAGCCGAAACGGCAAGATGCCTCGGATGCGGCGCGGCGAAAGTCGACACCTATATGTGCGTAGGTTGCGGACAGTGCACGACGAAATGTAAGTTCGATGCAATCAAACTTGTCAGAAACGACAAGACCGTCGTGGCAAAAGTATACGAAAAACTGCCCCTCGAAATGGCAAAACACGCCATCAAACGCGTCGGCAAAATCATCACCAAACCCATTTCGCCGAAGGAATAAAGTATGCACGAATTAGGAATCGTTTTTGAAGTCGTAAAACTTGTGGAACAGGTGGCGGTCGAGCAGCAGCTCCCCGCCGTCGACACCATAGTCTTGCAGGTGGGCGAACTGTGCGGGGTAATTCCCGTATATCTTGACGAATGTTGGCCCGCCGCAATCGACAAAAAGCCGTTTTTCAAAAACACGAAACTGAAACTCGACGTCGTGCCGGGAATGGCAAAGTGTCGCGCATGCGGGGAAGTATTCAACGTTATCGCAAACGAAGGATATTGTCCGAAGTGCAATTCTTTTGACAAAGATTTGTTGTCGGGAAGAGAGTTTATGATCAAAGAAATTCTCGTGCCCGATGACGGTTTCGACGAGACGGAAACCGTCAATAATGACAAAAACGACAATTAAAGGAACGGAATTTTAACATGATCGACCCGATTAGTACGATTGAACTGAAAAAGAGCATTCTTAAAGATAACGACGCCGACGCCGAAAAACTTCGCGCGGAACTTAACGCGCGGGGCGTTTATTATATCAATCTGATGTCTGCGCCGGGCAGCGGAAAAACCTCGCTTCTCGTTAAGCTTATCGGTGCGCTTAAAGGCAGGTGCGCCGTCGGCGTAATGGAAGCGGATATCGACGGCGACGTGGACGCATATACCGTAAGAGAAGCCGGCGCCGAGGCAATCCAGCTGCATACGGGCGGCATGTGCCATCTTGACGCGGATATGTCCAGACAAGGTTTCAAGGAGTTTTGCACAAGCGCGGACGTCGTGTTTCTGGAAAATATCGGAAACCTTGTGTGTCCGGCGGAATTCGACACGGGCGCGCATCTCAAAATGGCGCTTCTTGCGGTTCCAGAGGGCGATGATAAACCGCTGAAATACACCCTTATGTTTTCGACGTGCGACGTTGTCGTCGTCACGAAAACCGACACGGCAAAGTACTTCGACTTCGACCTTGAAAAATGCAAAAAATATATCGCGAAAATCAATCCGAATGCAAAAGTTTTTGCCGTATCGTCCAAGACGGGCGAGGGCGTCGATACGCTTGCGGACTGGATTTTCGACAGTTATAAAAATTGGCGCGAGGGATTGAAATGAAAGTTATTGCGGTCAAAGAAAGTATTTTTTCCAACAACGACAAGGTCGCGGACGAACTGCGCGCGTCGCTCCGAAAAAAAGGCGCGTTCATGATTAACGTTATGTCTTCGCCGGGCAGCGGAAAAACGACGCTTCTCACAAGACTTATCAACGATATGAAAAGCAAAATCAGGATCGTCGCGATGGACGTCGATATCGAGACCGACGTCGACGCAAGGCGCATTGCGGAAAACACCGGCGTCGAAAGCGTGCAAATCCACAACGGCGGACTGTGCCATATCGACGCGCAGATGGTCACGGACGCGCTGGAACAGGCGGACTTTCCGGAAACAAATCTTATCGTGCTGGAAAATATCGGAAACCTTGTGTGTCCGGCGGAATTCGACACGGGCGCACACCTTAATATGATGCTTTTGTCCGTGCCCGAAGGCGACGATAAGCCGCTGAAATACCCGCTTATGTTTGAAAAGTGCGACGTGGTTGTCGTCACGAAAATCGATACGCTCGAAGCGTTCGACTTCGATATGAAAAAGTTTGAGGAACGCGTCGGAAAGCTCAATAAAAACGCGCGGATTTTTAAGGTCAGCGCAAAAACCGGCGAGGGAATCGAGGCGTTGGAAAACGAACTGTACGAAAGGATAAAACTTCTGAAAAAATAAATATCCATAAAAAGGGACGGTTTTTAAGCGACCGTCCCTTTTTTTATCAAGAATTCATAACGATGAAATACTCGGTCAAGTGTTCCGGGGTTTCCAGAAAAGCGGTGCTGTTCCAGTAGTCCACAAGCAGTATGAAGTTTTCGATGACCGAGTTGATTTTCAGAGGTTTCGGCAGGTCTTTGTTGCCGACGAAATTGTTTTCGACGCAGGCGGTTGCAAACTCTTTCAGTTCCCCTCTAAGGTACGACAAAAACACGCTCTTGCTTTGCGACAAAAGAATTGCGTGGACAAGCGTTTTTTCGTCGTGCAGGTGATAAAAAATGTGGGTTATGAAATGCTTGTAGTCGAAAATCGACGACTTTGAAAAATCGTGACTTTGCTCCTCCTCCAAGGTGTGCGAAAAGACGTGCCCGAAAATTGTGGTGCAGATGGATTTTAACAAATCCTCTTTGGTTTTGTAGTGGGCGTAAAAGGTGCTTCTTGCCACACCGCTGGCGTCCAGGACGTCCTGAATACGGACGTCGCTGTACTCTTTTTCCAGCAAAACTTCGGCAAAAGCGTTGTAAATTTTCTCGGTTGTTGCGGATATTTTTTTATGCATAATTTTACCTCTTTCATATTATATCAAACACAATGTTCGCTTGTCAATACATTGTGTACCGATTTTTCAAATAAACAAAACATTATGTTTTGATTTGTTTTGTTTTTATTTATTTTACCGTACGAAAGGCGGTGATTTGGCTTGATTTTATATCATAATATGTTATAATTTTAACAATGGAAGAAAGCACGATTACCGTCAAAAATTTATGCGTTTTCGCTTACTTTTTCAACTCGACGAAAAAGATTGTCGACGAGGTTTCGTTCGCCTTGAAACGGGGCGAGCGTCTTGCGGTCGTGGGAGAGTCCGGCAGCGGAAAGTCGATGATTGTCAACGCGGTCACGTCCTCGCTTGCCGACAACTGTTTTGCGACGGGGCAGGTCCTTTTCAACGGCGACGATCTTCTCAAAAAAAGAAAAAACAAAAATGAATATTTGGGCAAAAATATCGTGTTCGTTCCGCAAGGCGGGGCGGAGTCGCTGAACCCGAGCCTGAAAATCAAAACGCAAATGTACGAGGCGTTGCGCCAAGCGGGACACAAGCTCAACAAAAAGGATGAAAAAGAGTTTGCTTTATTCAATCTTTCGCGGGCGGGACTTATGAACGGCGAGGAAATTCTTAAAAAATATCCCTTTGAAATCAGCGGAGGCGAGGCGCAACGGGTGGTGCTTGCCATGGCGATGTGCGCCCATGCCGAACTCATCGTCGCGGACGAGGCAACAAGGGGCATTGACCAAGAAAACGTCGATGCTTTTTGGGATTGTATGAACAAGGATTTTTCGTCGTCGTCGCTCATCGTCGTGACGCATGATATGTCCGTTGCCAAAATGTGCCACTACGTTTTGGTGTTGAAAGAAGGGCGCGTGCAGGAGTACGGAAGAACCGAGGAAGTCTTTGCCTCTCCCAAAAACGAATATACGAAAAGCCTGATTTCGGCAAGCGGGGCGCGGTATGATTGAAGTGCTGAACGTGTCCAAAACGTTTGTGACGGGAAAGGGCAAAAATCAAACCCGCGTACAGCCGTTGAAAGACGTGTCGTTGTCAATACAAAACGGCGAGATTGTCGGACTTGTCGGCAAGAGCGGTGAGGGGAAAAGTACCCTTTGCAACATACTTTGCGGGCTTATTTCGCCCGACGAAGGGCAGGTTTTGCTGGACGGGAAACCGCTGTTTTCTGAAAAAAACAAGTACGATAAGCATGCGGGGCGCGCCGTGCAACTCATACCCCAAAAACCTCTGCTCGCGCTCGATCCGACCGAACGCATAGGAAGCGCGGTTAAGGAAGCGTTGGTGTTTTCAAAGCTCGCAAAGCGGGGGAGCGACGCCAAAAACAAAACGACGGAACTTTTCGACGTCGTGGGGCTTGAACGGACGCTTTTGAAAAGGCTGCCCATACACCTCAGCGGCGGACAGGCGCAAAGAGCGGTGATTGCCCGCGCGCTTGCATTAAATCCCGAAATTCTGGTGAGTGACGAGTCCACGTCGATGCTCGATCCCACTACGCAACAGAATATCGTCGCGTTACTCGGCTCGTTGGTGAAAGAAAAGGGAGTGTCGCTGTTGTTTATATCCCACGATATGCGCCTGGTGCGCGAATTTTCGGACAAGGTATATTTGATAAAAGACGGCAACGTCTCAAAAATATAAAAACACTTTTATAGGAGCAAAAAAATGAAAAGAAAGCATTTTTTAACCGCACTTTTAGTGATTGTCATGATTGTCTTGGCAAGCGTCGGTTTTACGGCATGCAAACCGCAAGGCAAAGACAAGGATAAAGAGCCAAATCGCACACTTGTTGTAGGAACAACAATGACGGTCGATTCGCTTAACCGACTTGACGCAAACGGCGGTGATCCCGGCTATAATTTCAGCAGGATTGCATACACCGTGTCGCAACTTACGCCGGTTGGAAAAATCGACGGTAAAATCGTTGACATCTCGTGCAAATTCACCGTGTCCGAGGACGGCAAGACCGTCACTCTCACCCAAAAAGACGGCTATAAATGGCACGACGGCAAGGACGTCACCATTGACGACGTCGAATATACGTTGAGAAATTATGAAAAAGATAAAGATTACGTCAGCGTAGTAAAAGAGGGCAAATCTTTGATTTACACCGTCAACGATGCGAACAAACTCCTTGAAAAAGTCGCGCTCGATATGTTGATGCCCAAACATATTTTTGAAGGAAAAACCAAAGAAACGCTCACCGACGAGGAGTCGGTTATCGGCGCAGGTCCTTTCAAATATGCGGGCAGAGACGAGAATGCCGGCACAATCACTTTTGAAAAGTTTGAGAGTTATCCGCTTGCCGATAAAGTGCAGTTCAACAAAGTCGTATTCAAAAAATACGGCTCGGACGACGTACTTGCGCTGGCTCTTAAAAAGGGCGAAATAGACACGACTTTCGTTTATGCAAAAGGACTTAACGAACAAGCCGTCGAGGCTTTGAGCGGTGCGAAAAATGTACAACTTATTTCAAAATCTGCCAAAGGAATCGAAAAAATGCTGGTATTCAACAACCAAAAAATGACGAATGTCAACGTGAAAAAAGCAATCGCTCTTTCGATAGATTACAAGGCTCTTCGCGAGAAGTTCAAAAAAGACGGAATACCCTCGAAGCAGGGTTTGGTCGGCGCAGGTATCGACGGATACAAAGAAACCCCCGATTGGGCGCGCAACCTTGACGAAGCCAAGAGATTGTTGAAAGCCGAAGGGTATTCTGAAACAAATAAATTCCAGTTTGAACTTTTAGTTCGTTCTAGCGGTGACGACGCCGAATACGCATCCCTTTTGCAAACTCAAATCGAAGAAACCGGTCTTGTGGAAGTAACGTTGTTGAAAAAAGGTGCAGATTGGCAACAGTATTATCAACAAGGAAACCACATGGCAAGTTTAGTCAAAATTACGCAAGGCGGATACGGCATGGTTGCGGGATACGGCTCGAAATACTTGCTTGCAAAAGATACGAGTTTACAAGAAAACAACCCTGTTGCACATGGTCAAATGCTTGTTGAAAAGGACGGAGAACTTACCGAGTTCGGCAAAATCCTGAACGCTATGATGACGGCGAAGGACAAAACGGAACGCGACAAGGCGGTTGGCAATTATCAAGACTATATTATGAACAACGTACTTTGTGTCCCGTTCTTCTATTCGGGCGTGACGTTCGGCGCAAGCAGTACGCTTGACGGGTTCAGATACGACGATATCACGGCAACTATCCTCAACGTAGTAACGTTTGAAACCTTGAAAAGGGTATAACGGAAATTAGTTGGTTTGTGGCGGTTGCGCTTTTTGCGCGACCGCCAAAAAACGTATGGCAAAGAGAATAGGCAAAAGTTTATTATTTTCGATTGTGGCATTGGTGGCGATATTTGTCGTCAACTTCTTTTTGCCACGTCTTATGCCGGGTGATCCGCTCGGAAACCTCGTCGGCGCGGACGAAAGCACGATGACCAAGGAGGAATACGACGCCCTTTATCACGAAATGGGGCTTGACTTGCCACTTGGCAAGCAGTTTGCAAACTATGTTTCGGGCTTGTTTAAGGGCGACTGGGGTTATTCGTATCACCGCGGTGCGGACGTCGGAAGTATTATCGTCAAAAATATTCCGCGCACCTTGCAGATAACGTTGCCCGCCTGGATTATATCGGCGGTGTTGGCGTGCTGGCTGGGGCTTGTCGCGGGAAACGGCAAGTCCAAAATAAAGGACGTCACAATATCGGGCGGAATGATGATAATCGACGCCGTCCCGACATTTTTGTTTGCGATAATTTTGCTTATTCTGTTTGCTTTCGAGTGGGATATACTCCCGTCGGGCGGGCTGAATTCGCCGTACCCCGACAACGTGGCGACGGACAGACTGCAACACTTGATTTTGCCCGTGTTGACGCTTGTCATCGCGTCCACGCCCAAAAAGTATTTGCTCGTACGCAACCAGTCGGCGAGCATACAAGACGAACCGTATTTGACGTACGCGCGCGCCAAAGGACTGGGCAACGCAAGGCTCGAATTCGTGCATACGCTTCCCAATATTTCCACCGCGTTCATTTCCATGCTCGGCACAAGCTTCGGGCATATGATTGCGGGTTCTATTGTCATCGAAAAGGTTTTTTCAATCGACGGCGTCGGTATGCTTGTGAACAGAGCGATAAGCGACAAAGACTTCCCGATGCTTCAAGGTACGTTGTTTGTGATTGCGATAAGCGTGATTGCGTCCAACTTCATCGCCGACGTCATAGCCTCGCTTTGCGAGCCTCGGCAAAGGAGGTCGCATGAGTAACTTGCGCGAGCGGGAATACAAAGCCAAGCGCATTTTGTCCACCGTGGTATTTGCGCTGGGGATAGCCATACTTTTGACCTTCGTCGTGTTTGCAGTGTTTGGCGAAAAAATTGCGCCGTACTCCCCGCGTGAAAGCTTCGACAAGTTTTTGCCTTGTTCCAAAGAGCACCTTTTGGGCACAAACAATATCGGCTACGACATCTGGTCGCAACTTATCGTCGCAACTCGCTCCACGCTCATAGTCGGCGTGACAAGCGCGCTTGCGTGTCTTGTTATCGGCGTATCGGCGGGGCTTTTGGCGGGCTATATCGGCGGTGTTACGGGCGAGGCGATAAACGGGTTTATCAACTTCTTTTTGCTTTTGCCGTTGCTTCCCACGGCAATCGTAATCGCCGCGTACACAAGCGGGAATAAAATGAGTATTATCCTCACAATATCGTTGCTTTGCTGGTGCTCGACGGCAAGAGCGGTCAGGGCAAAGACCATGAGCGTCAAAAACTCGGACTACGTGAAGGCTATGAGGTCGATGGGTTACGGCACGGGCAGAATACTCTTCCGCCACGTTCTGCCAAACGTTATGGACGTCGCGCTGGCAAGGTTTATGCCGTCGGTCGCAAGTTGCATTCTCGTCGAGGCGACTTTGAGTTTTCTCGGCATGGGGAGCGTCACCGACGTTACTTGGGGCGTGATGATTCAAAACGCGTTCAACTACGGCGGAATACTGCTTAAAAAATACAACTGGATTATGGCACCGGGGCTTGCGATAATGCTTATGCAACTTGCCATATATATGATAAATCAATATGTCGAGTTCAGACGCAAAATAGTGCAGGAAAGCACGATAAATAATATATAATCAATTATAAAGCGCCGATTGTGGCAAAAAAGGAAGAAATATGTGTGCAGGAAATCCACATCACAAACATGCGCTGATAAGCGAAATTCACGCCATCCGCGACCAAGAAATACTGTTTGACAAGCCGTTTTTGAAAAGCGTCGATGATGACGAAAATGTGACGCTCGCAAGGAAGAATCATAAGGAAAATCCCACGTTTCAGACGCTTATGGAACTTGGAAACGCGCTTGCTTTTCAGATGAGATACAACGAGGCAATCTCGTGTTTCGAGGACGCAATCAAGATAAATCCCGACGACTATCAGGCGCGCAGAAAGTGCGCCGGCAGATACCTTTCAACGCTCAGGCTTGACAAGGCGGAAGAAGGCTTTTTGTGGTGCGACGTGCGGGCGGAGGACAAGCTCGATACCAAATATATGCTCGGCTGTTGCGCGTATTATAAGTATGAGTACGAAAAGGCGATGGGGTATTTTGACGAGTGTTTCGCGCTGTCCGAAGGCGACGACGATATGTACGTTGCGGTGCTTTTTTGGGCGATTGCGTGCGCGGTGCAACTGGGGCAGGACGTTTCCGACGTGCTTCAAAAATACAAGGATTTGCACATTGGTCACCACACGGGATATATGCAGTCGGTGCGCTTGTTTATGGGCGACGACATCGAAACGTGCGACAATATCCCTTATGACGACGAACTCCAACGTTGCATTTTTTCCTACGGCGTGCATTTGTATTATTTGTATAATGCGGACGAAACGCGTGCGGACGTCGCGCTTCAAAGCACACTGTCCCGCGACACTTACTTTTCGGCGTTTGCCTATCTCGGTGCCTACACCGAATACCTAAAACCAAAAATGTGAAACCTTTTGGACAGCCATTTAATGCCCGTTTGCGCAAGCAAACAGGCGTTTTTTATAGGCGACAAGCCGTAACGTAACGAAGTTTTCGCCCAAAAACGCGGGGGGGGCGAGGCGTTGGAAAACGAACTGTACGAAAGGATAAAACTTCTGAAAAAATAAATATCCATAAAAATGGACGGCACTTCAAACGAAATGCCGTCCTTATTTTATATCCTTTTCGGGTATTGATTAAATGTGGGTTTTCTTTTTGATTTCGTTGTATATCGTGCGCCCCGTGAACGCGACAAGGAAAATAAGCGTTATCATGGATATTCCGAACGCCACCATCGGAAGAATTATTTCGGTGCACGCGCCCGCCATGACTGCCGCCGCCGGAACGATTCCCAGAAGACACGTCATCCACATATATCTGAAAAACGATTTGCCTTTTCTTTTGCGGAAAGCCCCGACAAAAACAAGGTGCAGGGCAAGCGACGATATGACGGTTACGGGCATCGCATAGGCAAAGCACCACTCTTTCGTTTTGAAAATATATTGCGCCGTAATGAATATGACGGACAGCATCAGCGTTTGCGAAAACACCTTTGCGCCGTTCGGCCCTTTGTAAAAAACGGTGGTTTTGAGTGTAAAATAGCCGTATAAAGTAAGGATTAGTGCAAAAATGCACCAAAGATACTTTCTTGCAACGGTAAGGTTGACGGCAATGCAGATTACGTTGACGACAAGCGCGACGATAAGATATACGCTTGAAAACGTTACCGGGTGTCCGATTTTTCTTATATGCTTTTCGGGATACAGCGGGCGCTCCGCAGGCTCGCCTTCGAGCGGGGATTTGCACAGGGGGCAGACGTCGTAAATACCGTCGACGTGAACGCCGCAATTTTTACAATACATCGTTATTCCTCCCAATAGTTACTTCGCACGGTAACGTCCATACCTTCGCCCGCAAGGAAACGGAAAAATTCCTTTTCGACAGACGTGTCGACGAGTTTTCTTGCGAAAGTAAAGGTGGTTTTGTCGAGTGCGGATATGCTTGTCAGCGCGCGCGGCGACGTTTTTGCCGTCGACGCCATGATGGATATTTGATCGACCTTGGCTTTCATTCCGTCGGGAATCTGCACGACGCCTATGTTTGAAAACGTCATCGTTTTTTTGCTGTTTCCGAAGAAAAGCCCCGACGCCTTGAAAATAAATTGTTTTACGGGCAAGGGAAGTATGCGGAATAAAAACAGACGTTCCGTTTTTGCGGTCACGTTGATTTTGTTTTGCAAAACTTCTTTTTCGGTGTCCTTTTTCAGGCGGGTTTCGACGCGCTTTATTATTTCCTCAAACGACGGCGCGTCGTTGACGTCGACGCCCACGCGTGAGAACAACGAAAAGTTCAGCAAAGTGCGGCTCGGGAAAGGCTTTCTGAGATTTATCGGCACGAAAAGCACGATGGGCGGATTTCCGTCGGGCTTTGTGATTTTTGCTTTGTAAATCGCGTTTATGAGAACGGCAGCCGAATACACCGTTACGGTTGTGTGATATGCGTGCGCGCGTTCAAGGAGTTTCGCCGTGTCGACGGTCCCCTCGATAACGCCGCTTCCCTTGAAGTCGAATCTGGCGTCGGGAAAAGTGTACGCTTTGCTGCCTTGCAGGTCCTTCACGCCTTTAAGGTGGAAAATGCTCACTTTTTGCGCGTATTTCAAAAATCCGTCTTCCGCTTCGTCGGGCAAAGGCTCGCTTTCGGGCAGTCTGATTTTGCCCTCGGGATCCACGTCGTCGCCTGAAAGACGGACGTATTCGAAAAGTATCGTTTTGAAAAATTCCATGCAGCCGTTTCCGTCGCAAAGGGCGTGGAAACAGTCGATTGAGATTTTGTTGTTGAAATAGGACACGCGGAAATTATATCCGTACGTTTCGATGCTGTCGATGTCTTTGATTAAGTAGTCGGAATCGGGCACGACCTCGGGCTTTCCGTCAAGTTCTTCCAAATAATGCCAGAAAATCCCGCGACGCAAACATACGTTGAAATACGGATATCGCTTTATCGAGTTTTGCAGGGCGGTTTGAAGCACGGCGGGATCGACGTCGTCGCGCATAATCGCCGATATTCTGAACAGGTTTTGTATGTTGCTTTTCAGGTTGAACGGATATATCTTTCCGGAGTTGTCCAGCCTGTGCCATGACTTGATCTTTTCCATTATGTTATAAAGTATAGACTTAACTATGCAAAAAGTCAATAAACGAACGCCCGTAAAGACCCGCACAAAACAAAACGATAAAAAAGGACCTGTGTTTTCACAAGTCCTTGGTGTACCATAAGGGATTCGTAGCCGACAGGCGTAATAGCGAAGTGAACGAGTTTACTCGTATAAACGGAGCGCCAGCCCGCAGGGGTTCAGTTGCAAGGCAACGCGTGCGATAGCACGCAGAATCCCGCGGTGGTATAAAAAAGGACCTGTGTTTTCACAAGTCCTTGGTGTACCATAAGGGATTCGAACCCCTGGCCTTTTGGTCCGTAGCCAAACGCTCTATCCAGCTGAGCTAATGGTACTTACTTTTTAAGCAATGGTAATTATAAGCGGTTATTTTTGATTTGTCAAATCTTTTTGCTTTATTTCAAAAATTATGCAACCGCAATTATGGAGCGACGCGGATTATATCTTGCAAACGTCAATCCACTCGACAAAGTTTGAGTACTTTTCAAGTTCGGGAATCGAGAGTTCGATTGCGCTGTTACTGCTGCCGCAGGCGGGGAAAACCGTCCCGAATCTTTTCAGCGATTCGTCAAGGTATACCGTGACGCCGTCGTTGATACCGAAAGGGCAAACGCCGCCGATACCGTGTCCGATAAGGTCGTTCACTTCCTCGGGTTTTAGCATTTTGGCTTTCGCGCCGAAGAAGGACTTATATTTGTGATTGTCGATTTTCGCGTCGCCCGCCGTAACGATTAAAATCGCTTTGTCGCCCAGCATAAAGGACAACGTTTTCGCAATGCGGCACGGCTCTGTACAAAGGGCGTGCGCGGCAAGCTCGACGGTTGCGCTCGACTCGTGAAATTCCTTGATTCTATCGGCGATTCCGAATTGTTCAAAATATGCTCTTACTTTCTCAATTGCCATTTTACATACCTGTTTTAACGACGTAAACTCTTTTTTGCGAAGCGACGGGGTTTTTATTCAACCCGCTTGGTTCCGCTGTTTGCTGGCATTATACCACCTTTTATTATTATTTGCAATTAAAAAGACATTGCCGCATAAAAATAAACCCCCGTCGCATACGTTAACGCGACGGGGGAAAGAATGGTTAATCTAATAATCCGTTTGACACAAAGTTTTTAATGGTCTGATTAATCTCGTCGATTGTCATGTGAGCAAACGGGATTCCATGATTTCTGCCCCATATCAAAGTGGTTTTTCCTTTTTTATACGTTCTGATATAAGCATGTTTTTTATGGTCTTCAAATTGAAGGCTTCTTTTGTTTGGGATATACTTTGAAAAGAAAGTTTGATTAAACATTTCTTCGCTTGCAGAGAATAAAATTATGTCCGGATCCAGGTAATCAACCAGTTTATTAAACAAATCAACCCGAATTATTTTTTGTTTTTGGCTGTCGGATAATTTGCCCCAGGGCGGATTCGTTGCAATTGCCGAGCAACAATCTATATGTATTGCAGTGTTATTAACAAAAGCGTTGTTTGCTTGCAACTGACCGCCATAACTACAATCAAAACTTCGTTCCAGAATTTTTTCGTATTGTGTAAACCAGCCCCTGTAAGGGTTTGCAACAAAGTAATTATTAAGAGTATCGTATATTTTCTCCTCGTTCTCGGGAAGAAGAGAGGGAACGTCAAAGCGTGGTTTTGTACCAAAAGGAAACTCCTGATTGCTTGGATTTATGCCGACCGTGACGATTTTTTGTTTGGACGCTTTATATTTTTCTAAATTGCCAAACCAGATAACGGGAAGAGCATTTTTCACTACAAACTCAAAGGGTTCTTTTTGCATATAATCCGCAACATAATCATTCATTAAGCTTTTCAATTGAATATCCATTTTGTCCTCCTAAAATTTTTAATTACTATCGCTTATAAAAGTATTACGAGAAAGGACAGCTTACAATAAGCGTAACTGCGCCCGACTCGTGAAAAACCTTCTTTTTATCGGTGATACCGTCTTGATTATTCTTATTGATTCTAAAACCATATAGAGCATGCAATGGGAAAACAGTCAACGTTGCTTTCCGGCATTACTTCAAAAGTATCGTCGCTCGGCAGTTTTGAAAAACGAACAACGATTTCAGGAGTATACATTTCTAAAGGTTTAAAATCGCTCTCGCCATCGCCAAATAGTGGTTTAACCAAATCTAAATACAAAGCTCTCTCTTCTTGCGGCAGTTCGTCGTTATATAAAACTTCGAGATAAGGTGTGTTGACAAAAAAGTTTGGGCGGTAGTCTCCAAAACTTGATATAAAAACCATTTTTCTATTGTGCTCTTTGGCTAAAGAATCAAGGTTATGTATGATATCATCACATGTTTTGCCATACGTAGACAGCGGTTTGCAAGAGAGGGGAGGTTTGCGACAAGAAAAAAAACAACAAGAGGAATTTCTGTAAAGCTTAAAAATAATGTAATTTGGTTGATCGTTCATTTTTTCTCCTTTTTCATTGTAAGGAAGGGAAACAAAGGCAATCTTTTTGATTATGGTAAATATTCCAATAAAAACAATAGCCTGTTACAGGCTATTATTTATCGATTGCCGATGTTTTAGGCAGTGGGAAGTAGTTGGAACAGTTCAGCAAAGATTAAAATTCATCGGAAACTTTCAGCCAATAACGAACGCCGTCGCAACGGCTTCTTTCCTTGTCGTATTTATAAATGCCCTTAAAAACGAAAAAGCCGTTTTCTTTTGCAAAAACGATGCGCTCGGCATCCGGGCGAATGTCTGTTCTTACGCCGGAAGTGTCGTGACGATCAAGATTTTCTTCTCGCCGTTTATCATTGCCACGACAATTTCTCCGTCCTCCGCCGTGTTTTGCTTGCGGATAACTACGAGGTCGTCTTTTTTGATACCTATGTCAATCATACTGTCGCCGAACGTGCGGAGCATAAACAAGTCGCCGTTTCCGAAAATAGAGCGCGGAAGCGCAAAACTTTCTTCGATATTTTCCACCGCGTCAACAGGTTGTCCGCAGGCGATAGAACCCACAAGCGGTGCAATCGCAACTCCGCTTGGCTTCAGCTTCGGCGGCACGGAGATGTTGCCGATTCGCGTCCTTTCGATTCGTCCCTCTCTTTCAAGCGCCAAAACGTATCTCTGCACAAGATTGAGAGAACTCATCCCCACGCCGTGCATAATCTGACGGTAGCTCGGTGATTTTCCGTTCTTCTTCTGATATTCGGTGATATAGTTCTCCACCCGTTCCAAGGTGTTCGGGTTTAGCGTTCTCATTGGTAAGTCCTCTTTTGTTCTTATATTGAACTTTGCGTTCAATTTAGGTTGTGAGCGTATTATACCATTTCTTTTTGATTATTTCAAATTTTCAGTTCCAAAAATTTGGCATTGAAAGACTTTTTTATGAATTTTTTCAAAAAAATTTGCTCCCACCGAAGTGAGAGCATCTTTTTTACGGGCTAATATACTTCTTTTATCTTTGCTACAAAGTCTGAAAACTCCGTAACTACCTTTTCAGGAGCTTTGATTTTTACCTTTCCCTGCGTTCCGACGATCCACGCAAAAAACGTTTTCGATACCTGAACGGCTACGTCAACCGTATATGTATTGTCGTCAATCTTCCTGATTCGTATATCGTCCCCGAAACGATCGAACATATCCGAAAGAATTTTCGGCGTAAAAAGAAGAGTTACTTTTTGCGTTTCTCCGCCGAACATTGAAAACACCTGCTTTCGGTATTCTTCCGTATTGAACAACTCGTATTCCGGGTGCGGTTCGCGCTCCGCTTCTTCGACCTTTACGTTCTCCATTTTGTCAAGGCGGTACGTTACCATATCGTCGTGTCCGTTTGAGAAACACAACATATAATAATTATCTCTGTTCCACACCATAAACGCAGGATTGACCGTATATCTGTCGCCGTTCTTTCGATAGACTTTTTTGTGCTTCTCGTCATAGTCGAAATACAAGAAAGAAATTTGCTTGTTTTCTTCTATTCCGCGCTCTATGGCATCCACGTTGTAAATCAGAGACGAACTTCCTTTTCTGCTTTTATCCAACGAAATAATATGCTTTGAAAGATTCTCCGCCTGATGGGAACACAACGTGCCTGACAATTTTTCTATCATTATATTTTTCTGCGTAGAAGTCAGTTTGGACGCCTTGATGATGTCTGCAAGCATAACGACTTCCGCCGTTTCAAGCGGACGGCTTACGACGTAATAATAGTAATACTTTTTCTTATAGGATAAAACCTCATAACCGTATTTATTTAATGCGGCTATGTCCGTTGCAACCACTTTGCGCATTACGCTGATTCCGCGTTTTGCAAGTTCTTCGCGTATCTCGTCTGCGTTCATTGCGTGATTTTCGTCTGTGTTTTTACACAGAATATCCCATAGAACAAGCAATTTGATTTTATGTACGTCGTTTGCCATAGGATTCTCCTTGAATTAAACGTAAATGGATTGTCGTTATTACAGTATTTATTCGGGTAACAGCTCCGCGGTAATTTCAAATGTTTTTAAGTTGACAATCACGTCGTACGTTCCGGGTTGCTTAAAATAATTGCTCATCAGCACGTTCATAGTGTCCACGACGGTCAAATCATACGTTCTGTATTTTGCCGTATGAAAATCCGGTATTCTCGTGGTGTACTGCGTCGTTACGACTATTCTTTGACGGAAAACGTAAGGAACGTCTGATTCGTAAGGCTGTAACGTGATAAAATCCGTACCGTCGTAATAAACGCAACTGTATGTAGCCGTGTCGGGATTGAGCAGCTCAAGGCGCACGACGTAAGTTTTTTTATTGATATACACATTATAAAGACCGCCGACGTTTACCGTAACGATCGTTTTTCTTGCCGATGCAAGTTTGTTGTTTATACTTTCATCTAAAGTTACCTTGTAATTGCTAACGTGCACGTTATTGTAGAAGCTTACAGTTTCTCCTGCACCTATGCTGAAATTACTGATAACGAACTCGTCTACATTGGCAGGGTTTACGCTCATTTCCACCCAACTTGTCGCTTTGCTGTAAATACTGCAATTTCTAATAGAATAATATACGGGTGTTTCGATTTCCGCTTTGTATTCCATATCGAATTTTAGCGTTTTAACGTCAAAGGTAAGTTTGTAAATACCCGCTTTTTTTACGTTAATTTGAATATCGTAACCTTGCTCTTTTTCTTCTTCGGCGTACTCCAAATCGGCGCTATCGCCGAGCGATGCGTATAAATCTTTATAGTCGTCGGTAACGATATAAAAATAATCGTCAACATAAAAGTACAAGTTATCGTAAACACGCTTATCCCCGTCAAGAGAGAAGTAGTCCATCTCCATAAACGCACCGTTTACTTCCATCCACAAAGAGAACCCGGGCGAAGTGTAGTACGTCGTATCTTCTTCTGCGATGAAATTCTCGACGTCAATATTTTCAGGCTCAACAACTTGAACGTCGGCGTTATAGTCGGGAATGGCAGGAGTGCCCGTTCCCATGTCGCAACCGACAAGAGATATTCCGCTTATAAGAATCAATAAAGTTGCTATAAAACATAAAAATGTCTTTTTCATACATATTCTCCTTTCTGCTTTATCGGCGATTAGCGAGATGCGTTGATAGATTATTCTCTTCAAGACAGAGGCTTTTGCAAATTTAGAAACCGTCTTTCTCCAATCGTATGACAATTCCGAGGCGACCTGCTTCCGCCACGAGTTCCGTGCGGGTGTGGAACCCTGTTTTAACAAGCATATTTTCAATATGCCGTTTTACCGTTCCGGACGAAATACACAATCTTTCGGCTATCTGCGCATTGCTATCGCCCGACATCATCGCTTTTAATATTTGCAATTCCCGTTCCGTCAGGTCGTGATTGGTGGTGTACCCGAGTTTTATACACGGGGTATTGTCCGGGTAGATATTCTCGCCTTGCATCGTGCGGTCCATCACTGCTAAAATGGTTTCCTGATTGACGTCTTTATACCAGAACGAATCCACCCCGATTTCTTTTGCTCGTTTGATCCACGAAAATTCGGGCATGGAAGTAACAATAATGATTTTGACCGACGGTACTTCTTTTTTTATCTGCTCGGCAGCGTCCAACCCGCTGCTGTTTTGCGCCGTACATACGTCCATCAAAACCAAATCGACCTTGCGCGTGCGGCAAACCGTCGGAGCAAGCGACGCGTCGGAAAGGGATGCAACGTGTACGTAATTTTCGCTTGAATTGACGAATATTTCAAATAACTGCTTGGGCATTTCCTGATCTTCTACAATAAGAACGTTATATGGCATTACTCTTTCACCTCCAATACGACGGCAAAACCGTCGTTATTTTCAACGGTCAGTTTTCCGCCAATATCGCTGACCATTTTTTCAAGGGTATGAAGTCCTCCTCCAAAGACGACTTCTCCTTCGCAAGTCCCGTCGTTTGCAAAAACGAAGCGACGAACACCATCTTTCTTTTGTACCGACACCGTCATTGTTTTTGCTCCGCCGTGCTTTACGGCGTTAACCATTGCTTCACGCGCAACTTGCACAAAAACTCTTCTGACGCTCACGTCCGAAAGTTCGGGTAAATCGTTACAAATAAACCGAATACCGAGACTGTCGGCGATGACCGATAAATCTGCAAGAAAGTCAATCGGCTTAGATTCGCTTGCCTCCTTGCAAAGTAGCAATGCGTTTCTTTGCCAAAGGCGCAAAATTTCCTTGCGTTTTGTTTCGTCCGTTTCTCCGAGAGCATGCACTGTGGAAAGCATGAGTCGGTTCATTTCGTCGTGAATATTCGTTTTGGCGGACAATATTTCTTTCCGACGAATACTATCCTGCATATCGCGGTTATAGTCTGCAAGTTCTTTGTTGATCCTGCGCAATTTCTCGTTGTCATCGGATAATTGTTGGTTTTTTATCACCGTTTCGGTAACGTCTGTCGCAATCAATTCGTACACGCCGATTGATTGCTTTCTTCCAAAGCGCATACGTTCTTCAACGTTCAGTCTCCTTCTTCTGAAAGACCAGACTTTTCCATCGGGCGTCTTAACCGTATCTGCCCCAAGTGCTTTGTAAAATTCTTCGCCATTGAGCAACGGCGCCTCGGTAATGCTTTGCGCAAGTTGATTCATAACGTTATTGGAAAGCAAGCAAAGTCCGCCTTCTACGTAGAATAAAACACCTACGGATACGGAATTGAACGCTTTTGCAAACGATTCCGGAGAGATATGCGTTTTAGACCAACGCAACAGTTTTATGCCTAAGCCTACCGCAAAAACGGAAAGCAAAACTAAAAATGCACACCACCACTTATTAAATTGTCATTTCTCTTTTTTTTCACATGTTTCCATTTTTGTTATTACCTCCTTCGCAAAATCG
>ERZ1026894.520-NODE-520-length-27806-cov-29.628482_pt1 | contig 27806 bp, 21 predicted proteins | sample MGYA00380177_ERZ1026894 | MGnify/ENA primary metagenome ERZ1026894 (study PRJEB33269, sample SAMEA4719813) | human gut metagenome | biome: human-associated habitat; feature: organic feature; material: feces | place: Cameroon | collected 2013-10 ... | reverse complement strand
GATTATGCCTTACAACAAGTTTCCAAAGGATGACCCATCTGTGATTGGTGTCATCCTGAGCGGTAGCCCTTATTCCGTTCATGATCCGGAAGCTTTCAAGGTAGATCTGAGCCAGTTTATTGGTCGCATCCCTGTGCTCGGCATCTGCTATGGTGCTCAGTACCTCTCTTATGCCCAGGGCGGTAAGGTGGAGGCTGCTGACAGCCGTGAGTATGGTCGTGCCAACTTGGAGCAGTTCGACAAGGAGAATCCTTTGTTCAAGGGATTCATCGAGAACTCTCAGGTTTGGATGAGTCATGGTGATACCATCACTGCCATTCCTGAGGACTATAAGTGCATCGCTTCTACTGCCAATGTGAAGTATGCTGCTTATGCTTCTACCAAACAGCCTGTATGGGCGGTACAGTTCCACCCAGAGGTGTTCCACTCTTTGCAGGGTACCCAGTTGTTGAAGAACTTCGTGGTAGATATCTGTGGCAGTAAGCAAGACTGGAGTGCTGACTCTTTTGTAGAGACTACAGTGGCAGAGCTGAAAGCACAGTTAGGTGACGACAAGGTTATCCTTGGTCTTTCAGGTGGTGTCGATTCCAGTGTGGCTGCCGTTCTCTTGAATAAGGCTATCGGCAAGAACCTTACCTGTATCTTCGTAGATCACGGTATGCTTCGCAAGAACGAGTTCCGTGATGTGATGGAGGATTACAAGTGCTTGGGTCTGAATGTGATTGGTGTGGATGCATCAGATAAGTTCTTTGCTGACTTGGCTGGCGTTACCGATCCTGAGGAGAAGCGTAAGATTATTGGACGTGACTTCGTGGAGGTGTTCAATGCTGAGGCAAAGAAGCAGACTGGTGCCAAATGGTTGGCTCAAGGTACTATCTATCCCGACCGTATCGAGAGCTTGAATATTACTGGTAAGGTCATCAAGAGCCATCACAATGTGGGTGGTCTTCCTAAGGAGATGAACCTTCAGTTGTGCGAGCCATTGAAGTGGTTGTTCAAGGATGAGGTTCGTCGAGTAGGTCGCTCTATGGGTATGCCTGAGCATCTGATTACTCGTCATCCTTTCCCTGGTCCTGGTTTGGCAGTACGTATCTTGGGTGATATCACTCCCGAGAAGGTGCGTATCCTTCAGGATGCCGATGATATCTATATCCGTGGCTTGCGCGAGTACAAGGTGAAGTTGAGTGGTGAGGAGGCTCGTCGTGTGTTGGCTGCTGGCGTTCCTGCCGATATGCAGAATGGCGAGATTGAGGTTTCTCTCTACGATCAGATTTGGCAGGCGGGTACCGTGTTGCTTTCTACTGTCCGTTCGGTAGGAGTCATGGGTGATGAGCGTACCTACGAGCATCCTGTTGCATTGCGTGCTGTGACCAGTACTGATGCGATGACTGCCGATTGGGCGCATCTTCCTTACGACTTCATGGCTAAGGTGAGCAACGAGATTATTAATAAGGTGAAGGGTGTGAACCGCGTTTGCTACGACATATCTTCAAAACCACCTTCGACTATTGAGTGGGAGTAAGGCTTTCTTCTCACGATGATTTCATCCTGTGATGATTTCTTTGTGGGAAATCATTAAGAAAGCAGATTTCTACAATCTATATAATAAATCCCTCTTTCAAGTGTATGAAGTGACCCCAAAAAGTTTTGTGTCTAACTTTTGGGGTGCAGTTCAAATGCTTGAGGGAGGGATTTTTATTTTGTTCTTTGTTGTTTTGTTCTTTATTATTTTGTGATTTGCAACCTTGTCCATAGCCATCGTGGGATGAGTCGCCAGAAGAAGACGAGGATGGCATATCGCCAGTCTATGACTTTTATTTCTTTCTTTCTCTCGATGGCGTGTACGATATGTTGAGCCACGACTTCGGGTTTGAGTTGTAGTGGATAGCTACTGCCGGCAATAAGAGCTGTTTCAACAAATCCTGGGCGTATGTCTGTTATTGAGATGGGGAGATGGCGCATACGTGCTTGTTGGGCAAGACATTCCAGATAATGGTTTTGAAATCGCTTGGTGGCAGAATATGCTGGGGCTGCACCAAGTCCTTTTGTTCCTGCTATGGATGTGATGCAGGCAATGCGATATGTATGCTTGTTTTTGGTTGTTGGGGTGTGGGCAGCAAACCAGTTGAATGCGGTGTCTACCATTCTTGTGAATCCCATCCCGTTCGTTTCCACCGTCTTCAGTTCTTTCTCTATATCGAGCAGGTTGTTCTGCCATCCTATTCCAGAACTGTGGAAGTACAGATCCAAACCTCCCAACTTGTCGATGAGTTGCTGCAGTTGGGTAGGAGCATCAGCAGATGTGACATCTATCTGTTGATAGCAGGTAATGCCGTCAGTCATCAGTGTCTGTAGCCTTTCTGTTCTTCTACCGGCTATACCCACTTGCCATCCTTTGGATGCAAGGCGTTTGGCCACTTCCATTCCGATGCCCGATGTGGCGCCCATAACGATTGCTTTCTTTGTCATGATTTTGTTTTGTTGATTGATAGACAGTTCCTTTTCATTCGAATGGTTTTCTTCTGCGAGCTATCTCTTCCCCTTGTTGATGATGTAGATGCCCGCCGTAGCCAAGGTGCCTGCAATGAGGTATTTCCAGTAGAAGGTTTCGCCCAGACACAGGCATGAGGTGATGGCTCCTACCACAGGGATGAGCGAGTTATAGATGGCCACTTTACCCACAGGATTGCAGGTGATCAGTTTGTTGTAGAGAGCAAAACTGATGGTAGAGATAGCGATGAGTAATAGCAGGATAATAATACCCCACAGGCTTACTATGGGCAGACAACCGCCCATCCACAGGGCAGGAATCATCAGCAGGGCACCGCCAATGCTCAGCGAATAGCCCGTTCCTACAAATACATCCACCCTTTTGCTCAAACCCCTTGTCAGCAAGGAGGCACTGGCTCCACATAGCGCATTGAGGATAATCATACCATCGCCCAAGAAAGTAAAGCTTCCACTTTCTTTTCCACCAAGGTTTAAGGTCAGAATGCCCACAAAACCGATGATGCAGCCCACTGCTTTGCTCCATGTCATCTTGTCGCTTTTGAAGAAGAGACAGGCAAAGATTACCACCGTGAAAACACTCATCGAGTTGAGTATTGCCGAACGTGCCCCTGGATTGTGGGAGAGTCCGAAGTAGAAGAAGGCATAATGCAAGGTGGTGTTGAGCAGTGCATAGAGGAGGATAAACCAACCGTCAGTAGCCTTTCGTATGTTGAATCTACGATGCGAACCCTTGGCAAAGGTTAGGATGATGATGCCTGATACAAAGAACCTAATACCGGCAAAGAGCATCTTGCTGCCTGTCATGTCGGTAGCTATCTTGAACTCTTCCATACCCATCTTTATCAAAGGATAAGCCCATCCCCACGATATGGCAGCAGTAAGGGCAAAGAGGCTCACCCACATAGGACGTTGAAATATACTAAGTGTATTTTTATTTTTTTGTTCCATTTGTTTTCTTGTGTTTCCTGCATAAACTGTTGCAAAGGTAATAAGAATAATTGGTTCTCACGCATGTTCGTTCAAAAACCTACCGATAAGTTTTGTTCTCTTTTTTATTTTGTTTACTTTTGCAATTCGAGGTAAGCATCGTTCTGCAGGCTATGTGTGTGTCTTACTCTGTGAGGAACGTTTGTCTTTTATGCGTAAAGTGTTTTAGAATAACTAAGTAATAGAATGTATATGAAACAGAATACATACAAGAAGATTCTGGTTGCGATGATAGGTGTCATAACCTTGTTGATCGTAGCCCTGTATGGTGTGAGTCATTATATGCTCGATTATTCGCTCAACTATCCGAAGGAAGAGCGAATGACAGCTGCGTTTTGGAAAAAGAGATTGCAGAATGAATGTCCCTGGACAACTTCCTGGATGGACTCTGTGTATCATCATCATCTTGTAAAAGACACCTTTATCGTGATGCCGTCAGGCTATCGGGCTCACGCCATCTATCTCTATGCACCTCAGCCTACGCTAAAGACCGCCATCGTGGTGCATGGCTATCAGGTACGTGCTGAGGGAATGCTCCACATTGCCTATCTCTACAACCATGACATGGGGTATAATGTGCTCTTGCCCGACTTGTATGGGCATGGAGAGAGTGAGGGCGATCATATACAGATGGGATGGAAAGACCGTTGGGATGTTATGCGATGGTCTGCAGTGGCCAATGACATTTTTAAGGTAAAGTGTGAAGAACGAAGCGAGAAGAATCAAAGTTCTTTGGGAGAAGGGAAAGATAGCATAAAAGCAGAAACCTGTCAAGTGATTCATGGCATCTCGATGGGTGCAGCTACGACGATGGCTGTAGCTGGCGAGAAGACTCAAGGATACGTGAAGTGCTTTGTGGAAGATTGCGGTTACACCAGTGTGTGGGATGAGTTTTCTGCGCAACTCAAAGAGCAGTTTGGCTTACCTGCCTTCCCTTTGATGAACACCACCTCTGCCCTCTGCCAGCACAAGTATGGCTGGTCGTTTGCTGAGGCTCAGCAGATAGACCAGGTTCGTAAGAGTACCAAACCGATGCTCTTTATCCATGGCGACAAGGATGCCTTTGTGCCTTATACGATGCTTCGTCCCTTGTACGAAGCTAAGACGAAAGGTAGAAAGGCCCTCTTCGTAGCCAAAGGTTCTGTGCATGCCATGGCTTATCGCGATCATCACGAAGAATATACTCGTATCGTGAAGGGGTTTGTTTCGGAAGAGTAGGAGGCTTGGTCTTCGTATCTCCTTGGAGACTTATTCACCGATGTGTTGTCCTACTACATATCCTGTCGTCCAGGCAGCCTGGAGATTGAATCCACCAGTGATGGCATCTATGTCGAGTACTTCGCCTGCGAAGAATAGATGGGGGCAAACCTTACTTTCCAGGGTGTGAAGGTCTATATTGCTGAGGCTGACACCGCCACAGGTAACAAACTCCTCCTTGAAGGCTCCCTTGCCATTTACTTGGTAGAGGTCGTTGGTGAGTGTCTCTATCAATAGGTTACATCCTTTTTTGCCCATTTCGCTCCATTTCTTCTCTGGCTCATATCCCATTTTCTGAATCAGGTACAGCCATAGGCGAGATGGCAGATTGTAAGGACGAATGTTTGCCAACTGCTTCTGCGGATTGGCGGTAATGATGCCTTGGATATTTTCTTCCACACAGGTACGGTTGCTCTCATGTATCCAGTTCACAGAAATCTTTATCTGATAGTTGTTCTCATGTAGATGTCGTGCTGCATGAGAGGATAGTTTCAGTATGGCAGGACCACTCATCCCCCAATGTGTGATGAGAAGGGCACCTTCTGCCTTTATTCTACTGCCAGGAATACTGGTAAAAACTGGGTCTACCACCGTTCCCATCAAATTCTTTAACGCTTTGTCTGCGATATTGAAGGTGAAGAGTGCTGGGATGGGGTGCTCTATCGTGTGACCTAAGTCGGCGAGATACTCGAAACTATCTATGCGTGGATGTCCACCTGTGGTGATGGCCACTCGGTCGAAAGCTATCTGCTTACTTTCTGCCGACACACCCTTATTGGTCTTAAAGTCGAGTAGCAGTCTCTCGTCTTCCAGTTCTGTAATGTCAGTAAGTTGATGGTTGCATTGTATCTTGATGCCCAACATCTTGGCTGTATTCACTAAGCAGTCGATGATGCTGTGTGAGTCTTGCGACTGCGGAAACACGCATTGGTCTTCTTGTGTTACCAGTGGCACACCATTCTCCTCAAACCATTCGTAGGCATGACGATAATCGAAGCGTTTGAAGAGGCGTTTCATCAGTTTATGTCCTCGAGGATATGCCTGTTTCAGGTCTGAAATCTCATCAAAAGAATTGGTAAGGTTACATCTTCCACCTCCCGTAATCTCTACCTTGGCAAGTACCTGAGAGTTCTTTTCGAAGATGGTGATGTCGGCATGAGGAAAGTTACGCTTGGTCTCGATGGCTGCAAAGAATCCTGCGGCGCCACCGCCAATGATAGCAATATGTTGTGTATGAGGCATCTTGTTTTTTTTGATGTAAATGATGTTAGGTGGTGGTTTTCTTCTTTCTACATTCAGGGCATTCGCCTTTGATGACGAAGGAAATAGAGTGGGGGTAGAATCCTTCGGGTAGTTCAAAACTGGGGATATGGATGTCTTCCATGCAGAATGAGCGTTGGCATGCTTCGCAATAGAAGTGGATATGTCCATCGTGATGATTGCATTTGCCTTCTTCCTCGCATAGTTCATAGTTGAGTACCCCTCGTCCATCTTCAAAGGCATGCACTACATCGTGTTCTAAGAATAAGGTAAGTGTTCGGAATATGCTCGATTTGTCCATTGATGGCATCTTCGACTCCATGTCACCAAGGCACATGGGGGCTGACTGGTTGAGCAAGGCTTGGTATGTTAAAATCCTATTGGCAGTGGGCTTAATGCCTTTTCTCTCCAACTTGTCTACGATCTCTTGGCTATTCATTTTCTCGTTCTTTTCAGACGTAAAAATAGCGTAGGTTCAGTCGATGGATGAAGTGTCTCATCTGCTGTGCCCTACGCTGTATGTTTCGTATTACTTGTTTTTCAACAGGTCGCGAATCTCAGTAAGGAGTTTCTCTTCAGCGGTAGGCTTAGGCTCTGGCTTAGGCTCCTCTTCCTTCTTCTTGGCAAATTTGTTGACCAGCTTTATCAGCAGGAAAATACAGAAAGCCACGATGAAGAAGTCGAGGCAGGTCTGTAGGAAGTTACCATAGTTGATAGTGGCAGCAGGCAACTTCTCGCCAGCAACCTCTACTGTGGGGAGTGAAACCTTCAGGTCGGAGAAGTTTACGCCACCAATGAGCCATCCTATAGGAGGCATGATGATATCATCAACTACCGAACTGACAATCTTTCCAAAGGCACCACCGATGATGACACCGACAGCCATGTCGAGCACATTGCCACGCATGGCGAATTGCTTAAATTCACTTAGAAATTTGCTCATCTTTTCTTTTAATTATTTGATGTTAGAAGAATACACCTTATTATATATATAGTGAGTACTTCCTTTGTGCGCACACATCATGACTTTTTATTTTGCAATATGGAGTTGTCACTCTTGCATGTTAAGGTAAGAAAACCCTCCGATATTTAGCAGCATGCGGACTTTTTTATATAATTTAATACTCAATTCGCATGCAAAGTTAGAAAAAAATTAGTAACTTTGCGCTCGATAAAGAGAAAAAATGCTCAAAAGTATTGCTTTTTGAATGTTTCAGCTCATAGGCAAGTACTGAGGAGCTTGAAAGTAAGATTTATTTTCAACCATTAATTAAAATATTAAACAAAATGACAAAAGTTGCTATTAACGGCTTCGGCCGTATCGGTCGTCTGGCTTTCCGTCAGATGTTTGAGGCAGAGGGTTATGAGGTAGTTGCTATCAACGACCTTACATCTCCAAAAATGTTGGCTCACCTTCTTAAGTATGATACAGCACAGGGTGGCTTCGCTGGCAAGTTCGGTGAGGGCAAGCACACTGTAGAGGCAACAGACAACTCTATCATCGTTGATGGTAAGGAAATCACTATCTACGCTAAGCCAAACGCAGCTGAGCTTCCTTGGGGTGAGCTTGGTGTTGACGTAGTACTTGAGTGCACAGGTTTCTATACATCTAAGGAGAAGGCTTCTGCTCACCTCACAGCAGGTGCTAAGAAGGTAGTTATCTCTGCTCCAGCAGGTAACGATCTCCCTACTATCGTTTACAACACAAACCACAAGACTTTGACTCCAGCCGACACAGTTATTTCTGCAGCTTCTTGTACAACTAACTGCTTGGCTCCTATGGCTGACGCTTTGAACAAGTATGCAGCTATCCAGTCAGGTATCATGTCTACTATCCACGCTTACACAGGTGACCAGATGATTCTTGACGGTCCTCAGCGTAAGGGCGACCTCCGTCGTTCACGTGCAGGTGCTCAGAACATCGTTCCTAACTCAACAGGTGCTGCTAAGGCTATCGGTTTGGTTATCCCTGAGTTGAACGGTAAGTTGATCGGTTCTGCACAGCGTGTTCCAACTCCAACAGGTTCTACAACTATCCTCGTAGCTGTTGTTAAGGGTAAGGACGTTACTGTTGAGGGTATCAACGCTGCAATGAAGGCTGCTTCTAACGAGAGCTTCGGTTACAACGAGGATCCTATCGTTTCTTCTGATATCATCGGTATGCGTTTCGGTTCTCTCTTCGATGCTACTCAGACAATGGTTAGCAAGATCGACGACGACACATATCAGGTACAGGTAGTTTCTTGGTACGACAATGAGAACTCTTATACTTCTCAGATGGTTCGTACTATCAAGTACCTCGCTGAGTTGAAGTAATACCGCTGAAGCGATATACACAACAATAATATAAGCCTGGCATTGTAAAATGCCAGGCTTTTTTGTGTTAAATACTCTCATGAAACCTCATTTATGGCTTTCTAACTCCATTTTTTCTATTTCTTTTTTTACCTGTATCAGAAAATTTTGTAACTTTGCCAACATGAAACAAACGATGATAACGATATTGGGTCCTACGGCAAGCGGAAAGACGAGTCTTGCTGCTGCCTTGGCAGCATCATTCCCTACCTATATGGCTGGGCAGGAAGCTGAAATTATCAGTGCCGATAGTCGCCAGGTGTATCGCGGTATGGATATCGGTACAGGCAAGGATTTGGCCGACTATACCATTGCAGGCAAGTTGATACCTTATCATCTTATTGATATTTGTGAGCCAGGCACCAAGTACAATCTCTTTCAGTATCAGCAAGACTTCTATGATGCTTATCAAGATGTCTTGGATCGAGGAAGAATGCCCATCCTTTGTGGCGGTACAGGGTTGTATATCGAGTCGGTGCTGAAGGGCTATCACCTCTCGCCAGTGCCACAGAATCCTGCATTGCGCGAGCAACTGGCTTGTAAGACACTGCCCGAACTCACAGAGATACTCTTGCAACTGAAGGCGAAGAACGGTTCCAATATGCACAACCGCACAGATGTGGACACCGCTCAGCGTGCCATTCGTGCTATAGAGATAGAGACTTATAATGCCGAACATCCTTTGCCCGAACGCGAATTGCCTTCTGTAGACTCACTCATTGTAGGTGTGAGTATCGGTCGTGATGCTCGGCGCGAAAAGATTACGCATCGTCTTAAGCAACGTCTGGACGAAGGTATGGTAGACGAAATCAAGGCGCTTCTTGCCAGGGGTATTCCCGCAGAAGACCTGATATACTACGGACTGGAGTATAAGTTTGTTACCGAATATGTGATAGGTAAGACTTCCTATGATGAGATGTTTCGTGGCTTAGAGATAGCCATTCATCAGTTTGCCAAGCGACAGATGACATGGTTTCGAGGCATGGAGCGTAGAGGGTTCACCATTCATTGGGTGGATGCTTTACAGCCTATGGCTGATAAGGTGGAGCAGATATGGGAGTTGACGAGAAATGTATAGTGTAATATTTTCAAGATATAGATATGGCAGTTAATCAAAACAAGTGGGGATTACTCTATTGCCCCCGTAACGGGTGGCGTGAAGGCAAGCGTTGGCAGAAGATAGAGAAGGTGTTGCGACAGCAGCATATCGACTATGATTACGTACAGAGCGAAAACCAGCATGGTGTAGAACGTTTGGTCAAGATGTTTATCAACAATGGTTATAAGACCATCGTTATTGTTGGTGGTGACTCTGCACTCAATGATGCCGTCAACTGTCTGATGCAGATTGATAAGGCTACTCGCGATGAGATAGCCTTGGGCGTTATCCCTAATGGCATGATGAACGACTTTGCTCATTTCTGGGGCTTCTCTGATAGCGATTACGAACAAGCTATCAAGTGGCTCCAACAGCGTCGTGTCAGAAAGATAGACTTAGGGTGCATTCGCTATGTCAATAAGCATGATGAGAAGTGTCATCGTTATTTCCTCAACTGTGTCAACGTGGGGCTCATAGCTGCCATTATGAACCTGCGCCGTAAGACTCACCATTTCTTAGGTTCTCGCACCCTCTCGTTCATCTCTTCCTTCGTGCTGATGATATTCCAGCGTCTCGACTATAAGATGCACATTAAGATCAACGAAGATGTCATCAAGCGTCGTGTCATGACGATGTGTGTCGGTAATGCCCCTGGTTATGGACAGACACCTAATGCGGTGCCGTATAATGGCCTGCTCGATGTATCGGTAGTTTATCATCCACAGATAACCCAACTTTTCGAGGGCTTCTATCTCTTTGTGAGAGGCAAGTTTCTCAACCATCGTAGCGTGCATCCTTATCGCACTCGCGAAGTGGAGATATTGGAGGCTCCACATGCGCTGATAGGGGTTGACGGCAGACTGATGAACACCCCTCAAGGTGGTTATAAGATAACGGTAGAGCAAGAAGTAATTAATTTTTTGATACCAGCATAAGTAGAGGAGAGCCAGCCCATCGTGCTCTCCTCTTTTTGTATAGAGCCCAGTGTTTTCCAATCTCTGTTTCATTGAAAAACGAGGTGGTTTAAGGATAAAAACCATGATAAAACATAATTTCAACCAATTTTATCCCAAAAAACTTTGTGATACAATAAAAAATCGTTACCTTTGAACCAATCTAAAGTATAGTATTAAAACTAAAACCTTAATATAGATCTATGAGTTATCTAAAATTCGAAAAGGCCCTGATGACTAACCTTCAAGAGTCATTACCCAAGGAGTTGTTGCGTACCAACCGCTCTGGTGCTTATTCGTGCTCTACGATTGTGGATTGTAATACCCGTAAGTATCATGGACTATTGGTTGTCCCTATTCCAGAATTGGATGATGATAATCATGTGCTCCTAAGCTCGCTCGATGTTACGGTCATTCAGCATGGTGCTGAGTTCAATCTGGGATTGCACAAGTATCAAGGCAACAACTACAATCCGATGGGACATAAGTACATTCGCGAATTCGATTGTGACAAGGTTCCTACTACGCTGTATCGTGTGGGAGGTGTCATTCTGAAGAAGGAAGTCGTGTTCCAGCATTATGAGAACCGTATTTTACTACGGTACACCCTCGTAGATGGCCATTCTGCCACTACCCTGAGGTTCCGTCCTTTCCTTGCATTCCGTAGCGTGAGACAGTTTACTCACGAGAATGCTACTGCATCACGAGATTATGCAGAGGTCGACAATGGTATCAAGACATGTATGTATGCCGGATATCCCGATCTTTTCATGCAGTTCTCTAAGAAAAACAATTTCGTCTTCCAGCCCGACTGGTATCGTGGCGTAGAGTATCCTAAGGAGCAGGAGCGTGGCTATGCTTCTAATGAAGACCTTTACGTGCCTGGTTATTTCGAGATGAATATCAAGAAGGGCGAGACCATCGTCTTTGCCGCTTCTACATCCGAAATCAAGTCGCGTAGCTTGAAGGCTCTCTTCGACAAGGAAGTGAACGAGCGTGCTCCACGCGACAACTTCTTCCATTGTCTTGTTAATGCAGCCCACCAGTTCCATCGCCGTGAGAGCAATGACGATCGTTATATCATTGCTGGTTATCCTTGGTTCAAGTGCCGTGCCCGTGATACATTTATCTCTTTACCAGGTTTGACTCTCTCCATAGAGGAAGACGACTACTTCGAGTTGGTCATGAAGACAGCTATGAAGGGATATTACGAGTTTATGGAGGGCAAGCCTATCACCGTTCATATAGCAGAGATAGAGCAGCCCGATGTGCCTTTGTGGGCAGTATGGGCCTTGCAGCAGTATGCCAAGGAGAAGGGTAAGGAAGCCTGCCTCAAGAAATACGGCAAGTTTATCAAGGATGTAGTGATGTATGTGAAGTGCAATCATCACCCCAATCTCAAGTTGATGCCTAACGGACTCCTTTATACCGATGGTAAGGACAAGGCTGTGACATGGATGAACTCCACAGCCAATGGTCGTCCTGTGGTTCCACGTACGGGATATATCGTTGAGTTTAACGCCTTGTGGTATAATGCTCTTTGCTTCAGTGCCTCATTGGCAGAGTTGGCTGGCAAGGAGAAAGACCAGCAGCAGTTGCTCGAAGCAGCCGAACTCACCAAGCAGTCGTTCCTCGACACCTTCCTCAACGAGTATGGTTATCTCTACGACTATGTCGATGGTAATATGATCGACTGGAGTGTTCGCCCCAATATGATATTCCCTGTAGCCTTCGACTATTCTCCCTTGTCGCAAGACCAGAAGAAGCGAGTTCTCGACATCTGTACCCGTGAGCTTCTTACACCTAAGGGCTTGCGTTCGCTCTCACCAAAGAGTGGTGGATACAATCCTGTTTATGTAGGTCCACAGAGCCAGCGCGACTATGCTTATCATCAGGGTACAGCATGGCCTTGGCTGGGCGGCTTCTATATGGAGGCAAGTCTGAAGATGTATAAGCGTACCCGCCTGAGCTTCGTAGAACGCCAGATGGTGGGCTATGACGATGAGATGTCATGTCATTGCTTAGGTACCATCAGCGAGCTCTTCGATGGCAATCCTCCATTTGCTGGCAGAGGTGCCATCTCTTTTGCCATGAATGTGGCAGAGATCTTGCGTGCGCTCGAACTACTTGAAAAATATCAATATTAAATAAGGAGGACGCAATATGAAAGTATTAATGTTTGGATGGGAGTATCCTCCTCATGTATTTGGTGGCTTGGCTACTGCCAATTTCGGTATCTCACAGGGCTTACATGCCCAGGGCGATGTGGATATTACCCTTTGTCTTCCACATCCTTTTGGTGATGAAGACCGCAGTGCTGCCAAGATAGTAGCCATGAACAGTGTGCCTATAGCCTGGCGTGATGTCAACTTTGACTATGTGCAGCAGCGTGTGGGCAACATCATGGATCCTCATGACTATTTCCGTTATCGTGACCATATCTATGCCGATTTCAATTATATGAACGTCAACGACCTCGGCTGTATGGATTTTGCAGGTGGATATCCTTCCAACCTTCATGACGAAATCAATAACTATTCTGTTATAGCAGGCGTGGTGGCTCGTTCAGAGGAATTTGACATCATTCATGCTCACGACTGGCTTACCTTCCCCGCAGGCATCCACGCCAAGAAGGTGAGTGGCAAACCTCTTTGTATCCACGTTCATGCTACCGACTTCGACCGTAGTCGTGGTAAGGTGAACCCCACCGTTTATTCCATCGAGAAGGATGGTATGGACAATGCCGACTGCATCATGTGTGTGTCAGAGCTTACCCGTCAGACAGTCATCAATCAGTATCATCAGGATCCACGTAAGTGTTTTGCCATGCACAATGCCGTGTATCCATTGAAGCAGGAGTGGCAAGACATCCCTCGTCCCGACCATAAGGGCAAGGAGAAGGTGGTAACCTTCTTGGGACGTATCACTATGCAGAAAGGTCCTGAATACTTTGTTGAGGCTGCCAATATGGTGCTACATCGTACTCGTAATGTCCGTTTCTGTATGGCTGGCTCAGGCGATATGATGAATCAGATGATTTATCTTGCTGCTGAAAGAGGTATCGCCGATCGTTTCCACTTCCCGGGCTTTATGCGTGGCAAGCAGGTATATGAGTGTCTGAAAGATTCTGATGTCTATGTCATGCCTTCTGTGAGTGAGCCTTTCGGTATCTCTCCTTTGGAGGCCATGCAGTGTGGCACACCTACGATTATTTCTAAGCAGAGTGGTTGTGGTGAAATCCTTACCAACTGTATCAAGGTCGATTATTGGGACATTCATGCCTTGGCTGATGCCATCTATAGCATCTGTCACAATGAGAGCCTCTTCGACTATCTTTCTGTGGAAGGCAAAAACGAGGTCGACCAGATTACCTGGGAGAAGGTGGGAGCACGCATCAAGGACCTTTACCTCAAAACCTTAGGGTGGCAGTAGGTTAAGTGAAGGGTGAAGAACAAAGAATGAAGAAAGAACACAGAAGATTCTTGGGCTTCACTCATCATACAAGTTAAACGTTCAAATTCCAATTTTTTTATGAAAACAATTTGTTTATATTTCGAGATACATCAGATTATCCATCTGAAGAGGTATCGTTTCTTCGATATCGGTACCGACCATTATTACTATGATGACTATGAGAACGAGCGTAATATCAGTGATATTGCAGAGCATTCTTATATGCCTGCCCTCACAGCCTTAGAGGATATGATCAAGGCCAACGGACAGTATTTCAAGGTGGCTTTCTCTATCTCTGGTGTGGGTATGGAGCAGTTGGAGCTACATGCGCCTCAGGTGCTCGAGAAGTTGCAGGATCTCAACAAGACAGGTTGCGTAGAGTTCCTCGCCGAACCTTATTCTCATGGCTTGGCATCTCTCGTCAACGAGGAGAGCTTTAAAGCCGAAGTACAGCGTCAGGTTGCCAAGATGGAGGAGTACTTTGGCAAGAAGCCACAGGTGCTGCGCAACTCTTCGCTTATCTATAGCGACGACATCGGTTTGCAGGCTTCACAGATGGGCTTTGTGGGTATGCTTACCGAGGGTGCTAAGCATGTGTTGGGATGGAAGTCTCCACACTATGTCTACAACTGCGCTTTGGCTCCCAACCTCAAGCTCTTGCTGCGTGATGTGCGCCTGAGCGATGATGTCTCTCTGCGTTTCAACAACAGCAACTGGGACGGCTATCCTCTCTTCGCCGACAACTATATCAATCAGATTGCTGCCCTGCCACAAGAGGAGCAGGTAATCAATATCTTCATGGAGCTGTCTGCTCTTGGTATTGCCCAGCCCTTGTCAAGCAACATTCTGGAGTTCCTGAAGGCTCTGCCAGCTTGCGCCAAGGAGAAGGGCATCACCTTCTCTACTCCTATCGAGATTTGCAAGAAGATGAAATCGGTAGGCGAGTTGAATGTTCCTGATACCCTGAGTTGGGTAGACGAGGAACGCGATGTCAGCACCTGGTTGGGTAACTCTATGCAGCGTGAGGCTTTCAACAAACTTTATAGTGTTGCCGACCGTGTACGCATTGCCAACGATCCACGTATCAATCAGGACTGGGATTATCTGCAGGCAAGTAACAACTTCCGCTTTATGACCACCAAGCCCAGCAATGTGGGTCTCGACCGTGGTATCTACAGCGATCCTTTCGATGCTTTCACCAACTATATGAATATTCTTGGCGACTTCATCAATCGTGTCAACGACCTCTATCCTTCTGATGTGGATAACGACCAGTTAGAGGGTCTTCTCACCACCATCAAGAATCAGGATGAGGAAATCGAGGTAAAGGACAAGGAGATTGTTCGCTTGCAGGCTAAGCTCGAGAAGATAGAGAAGGAGGCAGAGAAGCTTCGTTCAGAGAAGAAACCTGCAGCCAAGAAGACCGCTACTGCAGCCAAGGCTCCTGCCAAGAAGACCGCTACTAAGGCTTCTGCTGCAGCCAAGAAGGCTCCTGCCAAGAAAGCTGCTGCTAAGGAAGAAACTACAGAAAAGAAATAAGAGTATAATCCTATAAACATAAAAAAGGCAATCTGCTGTTTGACAGATTGCCTTTTTATGTTGTTCTATATTGACAGGTGATGAGCCTGTAGTGTACAGAGAGTAGGTTACTTTACAACGAATTTCTTGTTGTTGAAGATATAGATACCTTTCTTTAGACCTTCGGAACCATTCTGTGCTACAACACGGCCGCTGAGGTCATAGACGTTGTTGTCTACCATAGCCTGGTTGTCAACTCTTACGCCTGCTATATTACTCGAAGCATCACCATAGAGCGTAATAGCCAATATACACTGCTTTACCTTAGGGGTGAAGGTAAGCGTGTGCTCTACAGGAGTGGCAAAGCTGATGCTGTATTTCTTTATGTTTTTATCCTTTGGAAAAACATAGGTTGTAGCATCATAGTTCACACCATTAATCTCGCCAATGTATGCGTCTGCATCTGTATAATTGTCATTACCCTCTATATCCATCTTGACAATCTTGATACCATTAGGAATATTGATGGTATATTGATTGGCACTATACTTGATGTAGTTAGTTCCTGAGCCAACGCCGTATGTTTTGCCCTTTTCATTCGAGATGGAGAAACCATTGTTGAAAGTCGCAGTTGAACTTGTGCCGTTAGTCAAGGTCTTTGAGTTCAAAGTATAAACTCCATTAGGATCTGTTTCTATAGTACCTGTCGATGTGGCGTTGCACTGATCCTCATAGGTAGAGTCAAACTTCTTCAGCCACATAGCACCACTGCTTACTGTAATCTTTGATCCATTCTTGAATACGAGATTATCTACGAAACGGATATCGATACCCTTCTTGGCAGATATCTGTACGTTGTCGAGTGTCACGTTCTTGATGTGGCTTTCTGGGCGACCAACAAAGAAGATTGCGTTACCATCGCAAACATCTGTAGTCTTCACATTCTGTAGATAAATACCATTATAGGTTGGGGTAGTGCTATCCAATGCTCTTGCGTTAGCCTTATCTACAGCAGGATCGCTATTGTAGTTCTTGTCGTAGAAGCAGTCGATGGAGAGTGGGTTCTTTACCTTGGTCATGGTGAAGTTAGTAAACTTCCAGTCTTCCTCACCACCACCACGCAGTGTACCATCGCTATTGATACCAGTCTTCATACGGATACCAGCTGTGGTACCATTCATGGTAATCTTATCAAACCATACATGCTTGATGTTCTTAGTATAGCTACCGATAGAAGCACCATGTCCTGTTCCAAAGTTGCAGTTCCATACATGGATGTACTGTGCGTCATTGTCGCAAACTACGTTGTCATCACCTGTACTGATATTGCAGTTGTAGATGTTCATGTGGTGTCCCCAGATAGATATACCGTCTGTGTTATGAGAAGGCTGTCCTGTCTTGGTTTCAGAAGATGGATTGTATATGGTTACATCATGAACGGTACCATTACTCGCACCATTACTGTTACTCAAGGTAATGTTGACACCTGGAGTATTCTGAACCTTGAGATTGCGAATCAGGAATCTGCTGCCTTTCTCGAAGCGGATCATAGCTCCTGGATTGAAGGTCTCCTTGTTGTCGCGAGCCTTCCACCAGCGTGCACCCTGTCCGTCGATGATAGATGTTTCGCCTTCACCCTCGATTACAATGTCGCTTTGATTCTTATTCTTACAACCAATAAAGAGAGTCTTGTTGTTAGGAGCCTTGCCGTATTCCACAAGTTTCAAGGTGGCTCCAGCGCAGAGGTGGAGTACGGTCTTTGACTTGATGCTGAGAACTTCGGTCTTACTTGTCATCTGGTCTATACTACCAAACATCCACGTACCCGCAGGAATTACTACCATACCGCCAGTTGCAGGAACGTCATCCAGGGCTTTCTGAATAGCTTTGGTGTTATCAGCTGCCGATGTGGAGGCACCATAGTTAGTGATGTTAAACGTATTGGCTGATGTGATGGTAGGTAATTGTGGTAAAGCTACCGCAGTCCATCCCTCAGGAGTGTTTTGTGCATTTTGTTCCGCAGTGATTCCAGCAAAAGTTTGTGCTTTTGCAAATGTAGGACATACCATCAGTGCAGCAAGCACGATAGTTTTTAAGAAAGTCTTGTTCATATTCAATTAGGCTTTATATTGATTTAAGGGCAAAATTACAATAATTCATGCTATTTCCTTATTTCTTTGCAAAATATTTGCACGTAATCGTTTGCGATAAGACTTGTAAAAAAGGATTTCTTCGTAAAAAAAGGCTTTTTCATTTTGTGTTGTCTTCGATTTGCACTATCTTTGCATCATAAATACATAAAGGCAAATCATGGCAACTATCAGAATACAAAACTTGGGACCTATAAAAGATACAGGCCTCATTCATTTAAGCGATGTCACGCTTATCATCGGTCGCCAAAGCTCTGGTAAAAGTACATTTATGAAAGTGCTTTGCCATTGCAGATGGATAGAGAAGCAAATCATGACCCGACAGGGTAAAATGGTGCATACATATACGCATAACAACCGCTTCATTGCAGATTTAAAACAGTTTCATAGGATTGATGAAATGTATTTCCAAGACAATACCTCTATATTCTATGATGGTGATGTTGTTTCCATTTCTCTTGAAGGGAAAATGAGTAATGCCAAAATCAATCGCAAAGAAAATGCTTGGGATTTGCGATACAACTCTAAGATTAGCTATATTCCAGCAGAGCGTAATTTGGTTTCGGCTGTACGTAACATCAATAGTACCTATAAAACAGAAGACCGTGATGTCTTGTTCAACTTTATTCTGGAATGGAATGAAAGTAGAAGGGACTTTACGAAGAATAGTCAGTTGACATTGTCATTGACAGAAGACTTCAAGTATTACGATGAAGATGGTTTGGACTACATTGTTTTGCCTAACAATAAATCTATTACCTCATTTTATGCTTCAAGTGGAGTGCAATCCATTATGCCTATAGATGTAATTTCGGAAAGAAACACATCGCTTGTAGGAAAGGTCACTAAGTATAGCGTAGATGACCTAATGGGAAGAATGATGGAATTGTTGGATGAGGACAAGGCTATTGACCCATCTACAACTCTTTCGGAAAAAATGGAGGTAGTACGTGAATATATGAAATATAAGGCAGCTCAATTGTTCATAGAGGAGCCTGAGCAGAATTTGTATCCAGATGCCCAACGCACACTTGTTCTAAATCTGATTAAACGAATCAAGAAAGCCAAAGTCACTGAAGACAGGCAGTCATTGCTTGTTATGACCACGCACAGTCCATATATTCTATCTACTCTGAATGTTCTCATAGCTGATTCTTCGGCTAAGCAGCTGATGCCACAGCAACTGCAACTTGACGAAGTCATTGACGAAAGTACATTGCTGCCTTTGGAGGCTTATTCAGCATACTTTATAAACAAAGATGGCATTTTTCAAGACATGAAGGATTTGGACATCCCGATGTTTTCTGGTATAGATTTAGACCAGGTTTCAGATTGGGTTGATGATCATATATCTAAAATCAACGACATATTATACGCAGAATAAATATGGGTACATCAACATATAAGGGACTTGTAGCATCTGGTTTTAAGCCACAACAACCTCTGCAAGTTAGAAAGACCATAGTAACCCAAGAATTGGGAAAGAAGTATACGCTTGACATAACTACAGAATCTCCTTCTGTTGTTTTTCAAGTGGATGGTGAAATTATAAAAACAGGTCGTAAATGTGATAAGCTGATATTAGTCAATACTAAAAGTTCCCCATCCGAAGAATGGGCGCAAATATTTGTAGAATTAAAAGGGCATGATGCCATTCATGGTATAGAGCAACTGATAGCTACTGCCAAAAACAATATTTTTGCAGCTCCTTCCAATAAAATGCGTAAGGCAAGATTGGTGGCAACTTCATGTCCTTCTAATAGGGCAAATCCTATTGTGGAGAAACTGAAGCGTGAATTTTCAAAGATGAAAATTGATTACAAGACTTTGAAACCAGGGCAAAAGGATCGTTTGTAATATTCTTGGATTCTTATATGCTTTCTTAAATTGTAAAGAGCGTGTAAACTAAACTGTATTATGTTACATTTAGTTTACACGCTCTGTATAGTTGTACGTGCTCTTTGTACGCTTCTTTGTTTTATGGTTTCAGTTTCTTAACCTCTTCTATGGTTAAGCCTGTTGTTTTTGCAATGACCTCTATTGATGTATGGTATGCAAGGAGATTGAGGGCGATTTCTTTAGCTTTTTCTTTTTTACCTTCTGCTCTTCCTTCTGCTCTTCCTTTTGCTTCTCCTTTTATTATTCCTTTTTCCTCTGCATGCTTATATACTGCATAATTGTCCCACATGACCATCATGCTGTTGTCGTATTTCTCCTGCTCTTCTTTTGTCAGGGTCTTTGAGTCTGCTATTTCTGCCAGTCTTTTGAATATTTTGTGCTGAGCCTCGAAAGGCATTTTCTCTAAAGTCTCCATATGCTTCAAATCTATTAATTCATTTAAGAAGATTGAAGGTTTCATCCAATGTTATTGCTTTTATATCATTTTCTTCAAAATCCTTTTTGTTTCTTGTTACTATATAATCGGCATTAGTCCTTTTTGCAGAGTAATATTGTACTCCGTCCTCAAAATCTTTCCACAAAGAGTCGTAGGAGTTGTATATGTCCGTGTTATCAACGGAACAGATTTCCATAAATTCTCTAAGGAAATTAATTTTATTTCTTAAGGTTTCAATAGGCATCTTGCATCGTTCTATACATATAAAATTTGTAGTAACGAGGGATAAAGAACTAACACAGATTTGGACTCTATTTTCTTCTGCATAAGAAATAATCATAGCTGCAGCCTGATAAAATGGCTACCTCTCCAAAATGAAATCTATAAGTACGTTTGTATCTAAAAATAGTTTCATAGATATTTCTTTATTGCTGAATCTGATAATTCTTTTTTGTAATCAAAGGACAAGTCTTTAGGACATATAAAACCGCTCTCCAATGCTTTCACTTTTGGAGAGATATAATATTTTTCTGAAGTCGCGTCTTGTGAATTAGTTCTAATATTATTCATAAGGGCTTTCTTATAAGTTTATTTTTGCAAAGTTACATTTTTTCTTGATAACTTCCAAGTGAAAGCATAAAAAAAGTGCAATGCCCGATGTGAGCATTGCACTTTAATATAATTTTGTTAGTTGGATTACTTCCACTTAGAAGCACCAGCCTCGCTATCGAGGTTTGTATTGAACTTGAATTCACCATTAGCTGGAGCAGTCCAAAGATCAGTCTCAGAACCCTTGAAGTCGATGAGACCATCAATACCGTATGTAACAGCGTCAGCACCGATTGGTGTGTAAGCAAAGTTAGTCTTGTAAGAACCTGCTACAGAAAGCACTGTGCTTGCACCATTCAGTAGAACACTTCCCTTGACACCAGGGGTGTAAAGTTGAAGTTTTGCTCCTGCACTTCCATCTGTAGCCATAGAAGGACCAAAGATGCTGTTGGTGATGTTCAAGTTTGCTGCATTTGTAGCAAAACGGAACAATGGTGTGTTAGCATTTGCTGTAGTCTCCATTGGAGCATAGCAGAATGTACAGTTGTTTACATTTACAGTAGGAGCCTGGGCAGTCTTACGTAAGTCGCAAAGCATAATAATGTTTGTAATAGTACAATCATCGAATGTTACGTTGCGGAAATCTCCACCCTTATCTGCGATGGTTACAACACCTTGATCACCGACACCATCAATAGTACAACCCTTGAAGGTAACGTTCAGGAAGTTGTCGTTGTTCTTCTGACCTCTTACTACACCACGGAAACCGCGGAAGTAGCAATCGTTGAAGGTGAGTTCATTGATGGTAGAACCAGTACCACTGACATTGATGACCTGACGGCCACCGAAGCCCTTATCTGTACCAGCGAGGAACGCATCCTTGTCAGCTTGCTTATCGCTAATCATATCGATGCTTTCGAACTTCACCTTATCTATATTAACACCCTTCTTGACGTTCATACCGCCGGAGAAGGTGAACTGAGCGTTACCGCCCAATGTCATACCGGTAATGAAGGTTACATTGCGGTCGAGATTGATAGCATTGCTAATCTTGTATTCCTGTTCACCACGGAGGATGACAGTCATACCGTCTTTAACCATATCCCAGAATTCAGCAGTCTTCAATGTATCCTTAGCTTCCTTAGCATCCCAGTTGCGGGTATCCAGCCACATACCTTCTCCATACTTCTCGTCGAAGTTAACACTTGCCTTGGTAGTTGCTGTTGTTTTACCTGCATAGGTGTTGTTGTTGAAGTCTGTAGAACTGTCGTATGTCTTGAATGTGTATGATGTTTCTGGCTGCAAGCCGTAAATATCTACATATCCCTGAGCATAGTCAGCATCGCTTACTTTAACTGAGATTATATCTTGGTTTTCTGCGTCTTCAGCAGGGCAAGCCATCACATACTTGATTTTCTGGCCACCTTCTGCCCAAGATACACGAGCTGCGTTATCAATAGCCTTGGCACCAGAAACCTTTGTTGGGTAGTTGATGCTCTGAGCCTTTACCTCATAATACTCAGATTCCTTGTTATCACCAACACACTTAATTCTGACTGCATACTTTTCGTCCCATCCTAAGTCGTCGAAAGTATAGGTGTCATTTTCAGTAGTAGCTGTTTTGATAACTTTCAAGTGGTTTGTGCCATCCTCATCTGTAGATGTCACAAGTCCCAATTCCAACTCATAACCTGTTGCACCCTGGATTTTATCCCAATCCACCTTTAAGGAATTTGAGTTGACAGTTGCGCTTGCAATTGGGCGGAACAAACGAGGTGCATCGCCCAAGTTGTCATCGTCGCTACAGCTCACCATTGTGGTACCAACTGTAGCAGCGAAAAGCATAGTCAATATATATTTATTGTATTTCATAATTACTTACTTTTTATTTGTTATGGACTACATAACTCTATTACTTATTGCGAATGGCATAACCATCGTTCGACAATACGCCGTTTGAAGAAGCGATGTTGTCCTTAGGGATAGGCAGAATGTATGGAGTTACCTTATGGCGGAGAGGCTCCATATCTTCAGCACCTGTTGTAACAACTCCGTCTGTCAAACCAAACCATGAGTATAAGAAAGCCTCATTCATGACACCCTTCTTGATAGGGTTGCCATCTGCGTCGGTTCCATACTTTGTGTTTGTTGTTGGATCAGTATCACTGACAGACATGTATGTATCCAAGAACTTGATATATTTCAAGCCATCGAAAGAAGCTCCTGCAGTCTTGATGTCATCATCTGCAAGTGTTTTTGCATCTTTGTATGGGCTTGCGCTATTATCACGATAAGTAAAATAGTTGTTCTCGAATTGGACCTCGCCATTTACATAGTTGTAGTAAAGGCGTGGTGCGATGCCCATGTCAACAATTTCCTGATTCTTGTCGTAGATGAACTCACCATTCTCCAAACGGAGCTGGTTGTAATTCATTGTTACATCACGAACCCACTCCAATGTATTAACGATGGCGTCTGAGTAGTAATTCCAACGGACGAGGTCGAATTTACGGATGCACTCGCCACCAAATTCCCAAGCACGCTCGTTGATGATAGCTTTCTTGAAAGAGTCATAGTCGTTGAGATTGTCAACGTATTCATTCACCATCTCGTTCTTGTTGGTTGCATTTACGAAGGCACGATTACGAACTCGCTTCAACATATCCTTTGCCTCTGTTGTTGGGCCATTGTTGATTTCATTGTCAGCTTCTGCGAGGAGCAACAATACATCAGCATATCGGAGGACAGGGAAGTTGATACCAGTACCCTTAGATTCAATGTTGTTGACACTCAAATCCATGCGGCACCATTTAGCTGGCTGGATATTGACACCATCAACAGCACCTTGCTTGTTGTCATACAACCAACGGTAGTTAGCGCAAGTTGCCTTAAGACGCTGGTCTTGTGCGTTGAATGAACATGCATAGCTTGGAGTTAAGTTGGTATAAGTTGTACCAGCACCCTTAGAACTTGAAACTACGCTCAAACCAAGGCACCAACCGATGTCACCACCAGAGTTTGGTACATAACCCATCTCGAACAATACATCACCATTAGCTGGGTTGCAGCCGTTGATTTCATTATCAAAGATCTGCTTGAAGTTGCTGTTGAGCTGACGGTCCTTCAAGGAAATCAACTTCTTGGCATAAGCCTTAGCAACCTTGTAGTAATCGTCTGCAGAAGTAGCTGTAGCCTCGTTACCATTCTCATCTACATAATGTACAGTATATTCATCACCTGTACCTGTGCTACGAGCCATAGTACCATCAGCCTGCATAGAGTATCCTGCACGGAACATAGCCAACTTGGTAATGAAACCAAGAGCGAATTCACGGTTCATGCGCTCTACAGTAGCTTTGCTGCTCCACTGCATCTCGCCCTCATTGTTGATGAGGTCCTGAATCAAGTGAGTATAGATGATGTTCTTATCTGTACGTGGATCATTGTGCATATCGTCCTTAGAAGTAGGAGTTGTAGCAAATGGTACGTCACCCCAGAAGTTACACATCAGGAAATACCAGTATGCACGAAGGCAGATTGCTTCACCATGAAGTTGCTTCATATCGGCATCTCCATTCTTGTAAGCATCGCTTGCTTCAATTCCTTGAATACACTGGTTGGCGAAATCGATGGCTTTTTGAGTGTTATTCCAGCAGTTTCTGATATCGCCGAAATATGATGGGTTCAGTGCCCAAATACCACGTCGTGTTGTCTCTGTAGCTTGAGCCTTCTTTACGAAACCGATCTCTACGTCAGTATTCTGCATCCAGTTTGTACTCATACGTGAGGTATAAGTATCCTCGCAGAAGTAGGCATATACATTGTCTACCATCTTGCGGGCATCTGTAGTATTTGAACACAGATAATTCAAATTATCGGTAGATAAAGTCTCTGTGTCCAATAAATCACTACAGGAGTTGAAACTTGCTCCTGCAATGAACATTGAAATATATAGAAATATACGTTTCATAATTGTATTTTGTTTTCTATTAGAATGAAATGTTTGCACCTACAGTCCAAGAGAATGACTTAGGGTATGATGAGAAGTCTGCACCTGGAGTCAAACCGCTGGTCTTGCTACCACGGATAGATGAGTTAACCTCAGGGTCATAGCCTGAGTAGCTTGTCAGGCAGAATACGTTAGTCAATGTGCAGTACAAGCGCAAAGAGTTGCATGCAAATTTCTTTGTCCACATTTTAGGGAAGGTAAAGCCTACAGTCAAGTTCTGCAAACGGAGGAACGAACCATCTTCAACGGCCCATGATGTTGGTACTGGGTTATTGTCTGACAGTGTTGCTGCACTCCATATAGAGGCATTTGCATTCATATTCTTCAATGTCTCGTAATCTGTGATGATTTCACCTGTTGCTTGATCCATGTAAGTCCATGCCTTACCACCCAAAGTCACAGGAGTCATTTCCTGACGGAGACTTGCGTATGTGTTACGATATGACTGAGATGTAACCATCTTGTCGAGGTTGTAAACATCATTGCCTACTACGTAGTTGAAGTTTGCTGTGAGGTCGAACCACTTGTATGTAGCATTGATTCCGAAACCTCCCTGGAATTTAGGCTGAGTCTTACCGATAATGGTACGATCATCCTCAGAAATTTTATTGTCGCCAGTAAGGTCTCTAACTTTCATTGCACCTGGGCGAAGACCTGCCTTAGAACCTGCGGTGATGAATGTGCCATCTACAACGCCATCTTTCAAGATGTAGTTACCGCTCTTGTCAAATACAAACTGAGTTTTACCATTCTCATCTGTCGTTGTTTTGAAATCATCAACAGTATAGAAACCGTCACAAATGAAACCATAAACGAGTCCGAGAGGCTGACCTACAATTACTCGGTAGTCATCATATCCGCGCATATCGGTAGAGAATGCACTAGAGTGATATGTTTGATAGGTCTGTCCACCAGCCAACTTATCAACTTTGTTCTTGTTGATACCTACATTGAAGTTGAAATTCAAAGAGTAATCCTTGTGACGAAGGATTGCTGCATTCAAGTTCAACTCAAGACCACGGTTAGATGTCTGACCGATGTTCTGCTGCATAGAAGTATAACCAATTGCTGTAACAGGAGCATCAAGAAGAAGATCCTTTGTAGTGTTCCAGTAATAATCCAAGCTACCAGAAATACGCTCACCGAGGAAACCGAAGTCCAAACCAATGTTACGTGTAATAGTTGTTTCCCACTTCAAATCTGGGTTAGCCAACTGAGAATTGTTCAAAGTATAGTGTGGGTTCTGTTGGTTGCCTGCACCATAATATTTGCTATCACCGTAAGCTCTGTAGGTAGTTTCATACATAGCAGAACTAATACGGTTGTTACCTGCTGTACCAAAAGAAAGGCGGAGCTTCAAGTTTGACAACCAGTCCTTGGTGTTCTTCATCCAAGGCTCCTCTACAATACGCCATCCAAAAGCGGCAGCAGGGAAGTATCCCCAACGATTGTTCTTCACAAACTTAGAAGAACCATCGGCACGCATGGTAAATGTAAGCAAATAGCGATCTGCGTATGAATAGTTCAAACGGCCGAAGAATGACAGGGTGCGGTCTTCCTGACCCAATATAGATTTGATAGTACGAGAGCCTGTTGCGCCTGAGTTTGATGCAAGACTTGCAAACATCTTCTCTGGGGTAATATCCTTTTGGAAGTATTTAGCAATCACAATAAGACTTTCGTTGTTTGATGCTACATACTCTTGACCAATCATAGCATTCAGGTTGTGTACCTTATTGAATGTCTTATTGTAAGTTAAGGTGTGGGTCAAACGAAGTTTCCAAGTGTCTTTCTTGGTCCATTCGCCCATAGGAAGACTACCGCCATCCTTCACAGACTTATCACTTAATGCTCCATAGTAATCTTTCTGCTGGAAGAAAGTATAGTCGTAACCTGCCTCTGCACGGTAGGTAAAGTTCTTCAGGAACTTCCATGTGATGGCGCCATTATAGTTATAGCGGCGTTCATTTTTTCTTCTCCAGTAGTCATTTACCTTGTCTTGCAGACTGCGGGTAATAGCGATGTACTCATCGTACTCATCGTCTGGAAGAGTTGATGGGTCAATGTCAAGCTGATCGTAGAGACCATTAACAGGACCTTTGGTGATAGTTTCGTAAGAACGAATCTTGTAAGTACCACCACCAGTACCTACACCTTTAGTAGTTACGTCAGCAAGACGCATACCGAAGTCAAGCTTTAAGTTCTTGCAAATCTCATGATTCAATTTGAAGTTTACGTTGAAACGGTCATAACCATTAGTCTTCATCAAGCTGTTATCGGTTGTGTATGTACCGCTCAAGTTAAACTTTGTCTTCTCAGAACCACCGCTTACGCTGACATTATGAGACTGAGACAATTCATGGTTTCCAAACATTTCATCTTGCCAGTCGTGTCCCTTCTGATACTGATACAAGTCAAGGTCTCCGAAAGAACCGAAACGTTTTTCGAAGCTGCTGATATCAGATGTTCCGCGGAGAGCAGCACGCTCATAGTTGTACATGACGTACTGATAAGGTGTCATTGTGTCAAGAGTCTTTGCAATGCTCTTACCCTGAATGAATCCATTGTAAGAAACAACAGTTTTACCAGACTTTGCACCCTTGGTAGTAACCAAGATAACACCATTTGCACCTTGAGAACCATAGATAGCTGTAGAAGCAGCATCTTTCAATACGGTAATGTCCTCAATGTCTGAAGGAGCAATATCACCGATGCTTGATACAGGGAAACCATCTACGATGTAGAGAGGAGAGTTGTCACCAGTGATAGAACCACCACCACGTACCTTGATGATCATTTCTGCATCAGGAGAACCGTCAGTAGTTGTAATCTGTACACCAGGGAGCTTTCCTGTTAAAGCCTCCGCTGCATTGGTTACAGGAGCTTTTGTCAGATCGTCACCCTTAACGGTAGCAACAGAACCAGTCAAGTCCTTCTTTCTTGCGGTACCATAACCGATAACGACAACGTCGTTGAGGCTGTTGGACTCATCCTCGAGCTTTACGGAAATGGTTGATTTACCTGCAACATTCACAATCTGAGTCTTCATACCGATGTATGAGATCTTCAGTTTCTTACTGTTGCCTTTCAATGTTAAGGTGAAATTACCATCAATATCGGTAGCAACGCCATTGCTCTGCACACCCTGCTCGAAGACAGAGGCACCGATAACTGGCTCGCCCGTATTGTCGATAACTGTACCCTTTACAGTTTGCGCTGACAGACTTGCTGCAAAAAACAGCATCATGCTAACCAACGCAATTCTAATTTGTTTTAAATTACCAGACATACATTTATTTGGTTAGATTAGTAAAAAAATATATTTCTTCGCTGCAAAGATACTATCTTTTTTGGTTTTTTAATAAATATG
>ERZ1026894.510-NODE-510-length-28086-cov-32.685134_pt1 | contig 28086 bp, 25 predicted proteins | sample MGYA00380177_ERZ1026894 | MGnify/ENA primary metagenome ERZ1026894 (study PRJEB33269, sample SAMEA4719813) | human gut metagenome | biome: human-associated habitat; feature: organic feature; material: feces | place: Cameroon | collected 2013-10 ... | reverse complement strand
TTGTATGCAACTTCCAGCCAAAGCTTCACTACTTTGCTGAGTGGTGGAAGCAGCTTTATGGTGAGAGCGAGGGTAAGGACCTCAAGGGTATCTTCCCTGCTGCTTGCGACTTTACTACCGACCTTCACTCTATGGGTCAGTGGATTCAGCAGGGCGAGCGCTCTATCTTCGAGACTGTGATCAGTGTTGAGACTCCTAACGAGAAACTTCTCTTCCCTCACGACGACGAGAACCTCGACGGTTTGAACTTCCTTGAGGGCAAGCGTGTTGACGAGGTGAACAAGATGGCTGAGCTCGGTACACGTCTGGCTCACGTTGACGGTGGTGTTCCTAACATCCTGGTTAACGTACCAGAGTTGAACGCTTACTACCTCGGTCAGTTGATCTACTTCTTCGAGAAGGCTTGCGGTATCAGCGGTCTCTTGGAAGAGGTGAACCCATTCAACCAGCCTGGTGTTGAGGCATACAAGAAGAATATGTTTGCACTGCTCAACAAGCCTGGATATGAGGCTGAAAGCAAGGCTATACAGGAGCGTCTGGCTAACGAAAAGTAATCTATTTTAGTAGTTAAAGGAGTTCAGGTGTTAAAGGAGTTAAGACAAGTGCTTTTCTTCTCGAAAACAGAGAGAATATAAGATTATAAACTATTGTCTTGAATCCATAAATTCTTCAACTCCTTAACTCCTTCATATTTATGAAAGAAATCATTTCTAAATACTTAAAAGAACACGGCTTTGGGGAGTTCAGCCCTAAAGCCGTGCTTTTTGATATGGACGGTGTGCTTTACAACAGTATGCCCAACCATGCCGTGGCATGGCAAGAGTCTATGAAACGCTTCGACATAAACATGACGGCTGATGATGCCTATGCCACAGAGGGCGCTCGGGGTATAGACACCATTCGGATGATGGTGAAGAAACAAAAAGGCATAGACATCACGCTCGACGAAGCACAAAAGATGTATGATGTCAAGACTGAAATATTCCACTCTATGCCCACGGCTGAGATATTCCCTGGCGTTAAGGAGATCATGCAGAAGATAACGCTTGCTGGCATGAAAGTGGGTGTGGTGACTGGTAGTGGACAACGACCTCTCATCATGCGATTGCTCAACGACTTCGGCGAATTTCTCGATGAAGAGCACATCGTGACAGCTTACGACGTGAAACGTGGTAAACCCAATCCTGACCCTTATCTCATGGGACTACAGAAGGCTGGCAATCTCTGTCCCTGGCAAGGCATTGTCGTTGAGAATGCACCATTAGGTGTACGAGCTGGTGTGGCTGCAAATATCTTCACCGTTGCCATCAACTCAGGACCTCTGCCCGACAAAGAACTCTCTGATAAGGGCTGCAACTTGCTCTATCACAAAATGACAGAGTTTTGTGCCGACTTCGAGGCTCTGCTTCAAGCAGCATCTTCACAAGGTTAATAGGCTTATATCTCTTATACTGGCGTGGGATTTCAAGCAGCATCCTCACAAGGTTAATAGGCTTGGTGTGAACAAACGCCCCATTCGCACTTCTCACAGAAGGGAGGAAAACTTGTATATCATCCGTCTATAGAGGTTTTCTGTAAAACATGAAGCAACTTGGAATAATCGCCCTTTGAGATGCGACGACCTCTGAGACTTCTCACCTGAGGATAATCTTCAAAATAAGACTCCTGAGTGGTATACCACTGATGATGTTTCACTTCACCAAGGGTTCGTATCTTTCGCTCTATTCCCGAGGCAAAACGGGGATTAACACGCGACAAATAGTATTTGCCGTCGTGCATTTCTATTGCCAACATCAAGTAAGTCTGTGGACCTCGTAATGTCTGCTTACTCTTTACACGATCACTCACCTTCCACCCTTTGGTAGAAGTTGCAATGCGAATATCCCAACCATATTTGCGATTCAAGTTGTCCATCATCCCACGAAACACAATGCCATGCGAAGAGGTATCGCGAAGCCCAGTATAGGCTATGGCATAATGTATCATCTCATGAAGCAACACGCTCTTGGCTTGATGATCAGTCATGTCGTAATAGGTTGTCATAGAGATGCGAAAATCGTAAAGCCTCACCCTCCCCCACCTCGAAGCACGCTTAAATGCCATTTGCCCCAAACGAGTTCTGGCACGACTCAATGCCATTACTGGCAATGGCAATTTGGCTTCGAAATAAGAGCTGTTGAATGTTTCAAACCATCTCTCCATCCATTCCACGGTTACTATCATGATTATTTCTGATTAGTGATTATTTACTCCTTGTTACTTTCTCCTTTGTTGTTTTCTCTCCTTGTTCTTTGTTTTTTGTTCTTTATTCCTTTTGTTTTATTACTTTGTTTTATTCTTGATGCTTTATCAGAAATCTCGGCACAAAGGTACTACTTTTTCTGCATTTATACGAACCTAAGTACAAAAGAATCGATTCTGCAAAAAACACAAAAGTAAACCTGTGGGCAGTTCTTTACAGCACAAAAGTCCACTTTAAAGAGAGGAATATCAACAAAAATGCACCTATTAACGTGGAAAACTCTCAAAAGAGAAGAAAATTAACAAGAAAAATAAAAATAATTGCTTAAAGATTTGTTGGAACAAAATAAAAGCAGTACCTTTGCAATCGCTTTTGAAAAGCAAGGGTGGTTACCAGAGTGGCCAAATGGGGCAGACTGTAAATCTGCTGGCGATGCCTTCGGTGGTTCGAATCCATCACCACCCACTTTTCCCAACATAACTCGTAATTATAAGAGTCCAGATTTCTTTTAGAAATCTGGATTTTTTCGTTTATATGGAATTATAAGTTAGCAAAGAGGATTGAGAAATAAGTAAAAACTTCTATGTTGCACAAATCGCCTATTCATAGACTCTGTGCTACATAGAAGTTTTTTTATTTTTAAGTTCTTGCTATCGTGAAGGTCCTCTTACTTCAAACTATCACGATACCATTTGTAGAGTTTCTCTACACCATCCTCAATCTCCACCTTGTGAGTCCAGCCCAAAGAGTGCAATTTCTCTACATCTATCAGTTTGCGTGGAGTACCATCAGGCTTGCTGGCGTCGAACTCTACAGTTCCCTCAAAGCCTACTGCCTTTACCACAAGTTCTGACAATTCACGAATGGTAAGTTCTTTGCCCGTACCCACATTGATGTGACAATTACGAATCTCACCCAGAGAAGGAATGGCTCCACCACGACCCTCAGAGTTATTGCGGTCAACAGCGCCATCAGCCTTAGCACCATAGAAGACAGAAGAGTACTTCTCTATGCCGATGATATCACTGAAGTCTACGTTCAACAGCACATGCACACTGGCATCTGCCATATCCTCGCTCCACAAAAACTCACGCAAGGGCGTTCCTGTACCCCAAAGTACAACCTTATTGTCATAGATGCCATAGAACTCGAGAGCCTTGAGGATGCGCTCGTGAGAGTTGTTTCCATCGACATTGCCTTCGCCGATGATGGCACGCAACTTGTCGGTAGGGTTGATGGGGCGCTTGTTCATATCTACCTCTATGCTGTGCCAGTCGCCATCATGAATAAGCTTGGCAAGATATATCTTGCGCATCATGGCAGGCATCACATGACTATTCTCCAGATGGAAGTTGTCATTGGGACCATAGAGATTGGTAGGCATCACAGCGATATAGTTGGTGCCATACTGCAAGTTATAACTCTCACACATCTTCAGACCTGCTATCTTGGCGATGGCATATTCCTCGTTGGTATACTCAAAAGGAGATGTAAGAAGTACGTCTTCCTTCATGGGCTGTGGCGCATCCTTAGGATAGATGCAAGTAGAACCCAAGAAGAGGAGCTTCTTCACGCCATGCGAATAGGCATTGCTGATGACGTTGCATTGCATCTTCATGTTCTGCATGATGAAGTCGGCACGATAGAGCGAATTGGCCATAATACCTCCCACGAAAGCTGCTGCCAAGACTACAGCATCTGGCTTCTCTTCGTCGAAGAATTTCTGTACGGCATACTGATCTGTAAGATCAAGTTCCTTATGCGATCTGCCTACAAGATTATGATAACCTCTCTGCTGAAGGTTGTTCCATATTGCAGAACCCACAAGGCCGTGGTGTCCTGCAATATATATCTTAGAATCTTTACTTAATGACATTTTAAATTTATTTATTATCAAGAATGAACTTCTTTTTTTTATTTATTCAAGAATGAGCTTCTTTCTATTCAAGAATTACGGGAATTAGAGATTTTCAATTATCACCAACGCCATGAACGTCACTTGCCCTAAAGACTTATTCAAGAATGAACTCCTTTTTATTCAAGAATTACAGGAATTGGGAATTTCAATTATCACCAACGCCATGAACGTCACTTGCCCTAAAGACTTATTCAAGAATGAACTCCTTTTTATTCAAGAATTACAGGAATTGGGAATTTCAATTATCACCAACGCCATGAACGCCCCGTGCCCTAAAGATTTATTCAAAAATGAACTCCTTTTTTATTCAAGAATTACAGGAATGGGAGATTTTCAATTATCACCAACGCCATGAACGTCACTTGCCCTAAAGACTTGTTCAAGAATGAATTTCTTTTTATATTATTCAAGAATTACAGGAATTGGGAATTTCTTTCGACATTCTATGATGCCATACATTTGGAAACCACTTATACTGCAAACTTGCAGTTCCAAAATTCAGCAAGAGTCCCAGTTTATGATTGCTGACATGCAAATAATTGATAAGTTGCGATTCATATTCTCCAATCAGTTCGGAGACCGCTTTCAATTCAACTCCTATCTTGTCATAACACAGGAAATCATAGTAAAAGTCATGTGCAAGAATTGTTCCATGAAAATTCAAAGAAATATGTGCCTCACGAATATAAGGCACATGATTTTCAATTAGCAATACCTCAAAAGCATCTTGATAGATTTTCTCTCTAAAACCACATCCCAATTCTTGATGTAGCTGAAGAGCCAACCTCATCAATTCACGACTTTCATTTGGATAAATCAAATCCATAATCCACAAATTCCTGTAATTCCAACGCAAGTTTAATTCCTTTTATCTTCAAGAAAGAGACGTCAAAGAGAACTCCTTAATTCTCTAATTCTTGATAAAATAAAACTTTCATTACTTGAATTCCTTTTATCTTCAAAAGAGAGACGTCAAAGAGAACTCCTTAATTCTCTAATTCTTGATAAAATAAAACTTTCATTACTTGATGCAAGTTTATTTCTCTAATTCTTGATAATTCCGAAACTCTGGACTACTTGACGATTCCTTTCTCCAAGTACTCTACGAGATTGCAACGCACACGTTCACCAGCATCCTCAGCAGCAACCTTGGCCATATCGCTCTCCACCATGATCTTCACCAACTCCTCAAAAGAGGTAGTGTTAGGATTCCAGTTGAGTTTAGCCTTTGCCTTGGTAGGATCACCCCAGAGGTTGACAACATCAGTAGGGCGATAGAAGTCAGGTGACACCTCTACAAGGGTCTTTCCAATCAACTCCTCAGGACCTTCCACGCAGATACCCTTCTCGTTATCTTCCTTACCTTCCCATTTCAGTTCGATGCCCACATAATGGAAAGCCAACTGAGCGAACTCACGCACAGAGTGCTGCTTACCAGTAGCGATAACAAAGTCTTCGGGCTTCTCTGCCTGAAGAATGAGCCACATACACTCCACATAGTCCTTTGCATAACCCCAGTCGCGCAAAGAGTCAAGATTACCAAGATAGAGTTTCTCCTGCTTGCCCTGCTTGATGCGAGCAGCTGCAAGCGTGATCTTGCGAGTAACGAAGGTTTCGCCACGGCGCTCACTCTCATGATTGAAGAGGATACCAGAGCAGCAGAACATATTGTAAGCCTCACGATACTCCTTAACAATCCAAAAACCATACTGCTTAGCTACTGCGTAGGGAGAATATGGGTGGAATGGTGTATTCTCATTCTGAGGAACCTCCTCCACCTTGCCATAAAGCTCGGATGTGGAAGCCTGGTACATACGACAGGTCTTCTCCAGCCCGCACTGGCGGATAGCCTCCAAGATACGGAGTACGCCAGTAGCATCCACATCAGCAGTAAACTCAGGAGAGTCAAAACTTACCTGCACATGACTCTGAGCAGCCAAGTTGTAAACCTCGGTAGGCTTCACCTTATTCATTACCTGGATGATACTCATTGAGTCACCAAGGTCGGCATAATGTAGATGAAAGTTAGGCTTGCCTTCCAGATGAGCGATACGCTCACGATAGTCAACTGACGAACGGCGGATAGTGCCATGAACATCATAACCTTTCTCCAACAACAACTCTGCCAGGTACGAACCATCCTGTCCTGTAATACCCGTAATAAGGGCAACTTTTTTCTGTTCCATTTATTTCTTTTATTTAAATTTCGGTTTAATAAAACAGTACATACGTTATTAGGCTACAAAAATACGACTTTTTACGCAATTAATCAAGTTTTTACACAAAAATCAAACTTATATTCCTGAACATTCACAAGTTTAGGAGTTAAAGGAGTTAAGACGTATGTCTCTTATGGGGGGAAGTTAAGGAGTTAAAGAAGTTAAAGGAGTTATCGCTCCCTACGGTCGCTGAGGAGTTAACTCCTTAACTCCTTAACTCCTTTACCTTGCGAAACTTTGAAACCTTAATTCTATTCTTCTTCTGATTTGCAAGTTTGCTCCTTAGGCCAGTTGACCAAAAAGAGTTTTTCTGTGGCGCGTGTGAAAGCCGTATAGAGCCAGTGTATATAGTCGGGAGTCAGCATATCATCGGTCATGAATCCCTGGTCTACATATACATGTGCCCACTGTCCTCCTTGCGCCTTATGGCAAGTCACAGCATAAGCATACTTAATTTGCAAAGCATTGAAATAAGCATCCTGTCGAATGGACTTCATACGTTCGGCCTTGAGCGGTACAAAGTGCTGATAGTCTGCCTCCACCTGTCTAAAGAGTTCTTCTTGTTGGTCGTGGGTAAGAGCAGGCGCTTCGCTCTGCAAAGTGTCGAGCAGAGCTGTAACCCTCATCTCATAGTTGTCATAGTCGGGCAGTTGTATGAGGAGTGTAGCAAACCGAAAACCATACAACTCCATATAGTTACTCACCCTCAACACCTTTGCCCTGTCACCATTAGCAAGAAAGGTAGGTGCCATACAGGTGCTTCCTGCCTCACTCTCCTTCCGTTCCTTTTCCGTCCAGAAGTAGTTATTCTTTACGATCATGAGCATATCGCCAGAAGAGAGTTCCTCCTCACGATCGAGCACCATATTGCGTATGCCTTGGTTATAGATATTGGCGCGCTTGTTACTACGCGTGATGACCATCGTTTCGTCAAGCCCCACATGATGATAACTATCACCAAGACTCTCTACCAGTTCGGCACCAGGCATCATCACGATGTCTGCAAAACCCTGAAATCGTATCAATGGCAGCCCTGTCACAGCATCGTGCGTTATCATCTGTCTGATGAGAGTGGCGTTATACAATATGCCCGAAGACTGGCTCTGTCGCAACACCTCGTTGAGATCGCACTCATAAACCTTCAACCCATACCCCTCTAATACCGATGCGCTGAGAGCTGGCGACTCCTCCTCGCCCACAGGAGGCAACTGCGCCTTGTCACCAATGAGCAGCAAGCGGTCGTTGCAACCTTGATACACAAACCGCACCAGGTCATCGAGCAGACAACCACTCCCAAAGGACGTTGCCCCCAACCCCATATTGGCTATCATAGAAGCCTCGTCTACCATGAAGAGGGTGTCTTTGTAAAGATTGTCGTTGAGACTAAACTGCCCATCAACCCCCACAAAGGCCTTCTCACGATAGATGCGACGGTGGATGGTATATGCAGGAACACCACTATTGAGTGAGAACACCTTGGCAGCCCTACCCGTGGGAGCAAGGAGCATCACCCTCTGGCGCAACAGCAACATAGTACGCACGATGGCACCCGATAGCGAGGTCTTGCCCGTACCGGCGCTTCCTCGCAATATCATCACTGATTGTGGGTCGCGGTCGGTCAGAAACCTGACAAATGTATCGAGAGCCCGACCTTGATCCTTTGTGGGCGCAAAGCCAAACTGTTGCAATATCTTATATTTTAGGGTTTCGATGTCCATAACTCAAAAAAAAATTGTATCTTTGCACCATGCAAAAGTAACAATACTTTTTGAAATGAGAAAGAAAATAAGCAACAATTCTATCTTGGCAGCCTGTGTGCTGACGCTTTTGATGCTCTGCCTTCTGAGCGTATGGCAACCCATCCACTTCCAGAAGGAGAAGGAAGCAAGAGAGACTGTCGTCAAGCAAAGACTCATCAAGATAAGAACTTCCGAAGAAAACTACAAGAAGCGACACGGCACTTATACGGGCGACTTCGCTACCCTTGTAAGAGGGCGATGGCTCGACCCAGAGATGCAATACATCCCCTTCTCGGACAAGAAGAAATTCTCACTCTCGGCAACAACCATCGTGGCCAAAAATGGCAAACAAATACCACTCATGGAATGTAGTACTACCTACGAAGAGTATCTGAATGGTCTCAATGAAGAAGCCATACAGGAAGAAAACAACAAAGCCCTCATGGCAGGACTCTTCCCTGGACTAAAAATAGGTGACATCACAACAAACAACGACAATGCAGGCAACTGGTAACAACAACCCGAAAAATATGCTTCAGGCACGAATCACCATACGTGCCAGCAAGAATGCCCTCAGCTTCTCTGTAGCCGAAGGCGAACGACAAGTGACATACGAGCCTTATGCCATGAAGAGTGGCGTATCGATGGCTGCTAACCTCCGTCAGGCTTTCAAGGACAGCGACCTGCTATTGCGTGGCTATCGCAAGGCGCGTCTCTTCATTGATGCTCCCATCCTTCTCGTACCCATCGACGAGTTCGATGAGAAAGAGAAAGAGGCTCTCTATCACTATTCCTTCGATGAGCACGAGAGCGACATCATCATGCACAGAGTGCAGCCACAGCTCAACGCCGTGGCGCTCTTCCCTCTCAACAAAGACCTGAAAATGGTGATGGAAGACAACTTTGCCGATGTACGCTTCACCCCCATCCTACAACCCGTGTGGAACCACTTGCACCAACGCAACTTCGTGGGACTGCAGAAGAAATTGTATGCCTACTTCCACGATAATAAGCTCGAAATCTTCTGTTTCGATAAGAACCGCTTCAAGTTCTTCAATTCCTATGCCACGACCCATGCCAAAGATGCCATCTACTTCATCTTGTACGTATGGAAACAACTCTGCATGGACCAAAAGAAAGACGAGTTGCATGTGGTGGGCGATGTGCCAGACAAAGACTGGTTTATGCACAACATAAAACTATACATTCAGAGGGCTTATCTGCTCAACCCTGCTGCAGAGTTCAACAGGGCTCCGCTCACCGAAATCAAAAACATCCCATTCGACTTGCTGGCTCTATACCTCAGTAAGTAGTGAAGAAAAAAAGGAAAAAAAAGAAAAAAGATACATAAAATGCGCATCATAACAGGACAATATAAAGGAAGACATTTCGATGTACCCCGTACATTCAAGGCACGACCCACTACCGACTTTGCCAAAGAAAACATCTTCAATGTACTACAGGGTTACATCGACTTTGAAGACGCTGTAGCCCTCGACCTCTTTGCAGGCACTGGTAGCATATCGCTCGAACTCGTTTCACGCGGTTGCAGCCGAGTCATCAGTGTCGAAGCAGACAGAGATCATGCCAACTTCATCCACCAATGCTTCAAGAAGTTGAACGAAGAGCGCGACATTCTGATTCGTGGCGATGTATTCAGATTCCTGAAGAGCTGCCATCAGAAGTTCGACTTCATCTTTGCCGACCCACCCTATGCACTCAAAGAGCTGCCCGAGATTCCACAACTCATACTCGATGGCGACCTGCTCAACGAAGGCGGCATCTTTGTCTTCGAGCATGGCAAGAACTACGACTTCTCCGACCATCCCCGCTTCCTGGAACACAGAAGCTATGGCAGTGTCAACTTCTCACTATTTCGTTGACACTGTCAATAAGCAAATGACATAAAGAGAGTTACTTGAACCTATAATAAGACACCCGATAGCGAGAAAGTATCTTGACACTTTCATCAAATGCTCTGTCAAATTTTGTTGGTTCCAGTATCTCGTTTACTCCTAATACGAAAGCGAACTGCTGTGCTTGCAAAGAATAATTGTGTACCATTTGGTATCTTTTATTTTTGAGGGGATATTCCATCACAACAGACTTTCGTTCATCTTTTCTTAAAGCAATAAAAGTTGTCTCGTTATCAGCTATCTTGAAGCCCACAATCTCATCGCCAGCCTTACCCTTATAAAAACTGATATCAGCTGTTTTCAAGGCAAATTTCATAGCAACAACAATTTGATTATCGTTCATATTATCAGCATCATAAACCAACAAATAAATACGAACGGTGTCTTTTAAGAATGTACAATAAGCCTCTTCATACTGATTAGTATATTTCTTAGGCAATTTGTCTATACGTTCGTCTGTCTTGTAGTCTCGAATCGTTCCATAGTCATAGGGACCAAACTCTAAAACAGTTTCATGGGACTGACCATAACACATCGTTGACATGAATGTCAGCAGGAAGATAAATAGTTGTTTCATAATCTAAAAGAGACAGTTATTTGCCATCGTCCCCATCGGCTCTATAATTATCCAAAGAATCTGAGCCTAAAATTACATTTTTTTGAGGATAATGATGAAAAAACAATTCTTTTTTATCTTCTTTTAACAATAAGCATTTTCTCTTGGCTTGCCGTTCTACAACAGTGGCGACAGTAAGCGAACGACACTCTCGAAGAGGCGCTTCAGAAAGGGACGCTTGATGTAATAAGTCACATCGTCGGTCAACTGACAGTGCGCCTCATCTTCCAAAAAAATGTTCTTGATTCGCAAGGCCATAGCCTCATCGTAGAAGAAAGCATTGGCTTCAAAATTATTCTCAAAACTACGGAAGTCGACATTCGTGCTTCCACACGAGCATATCTTGTCGTCGCTCACCAGCAACTTGCTGTGATTAAACCCAGCCTCATACAAGTACACTTTCACACCTGCCTCTATGGCTTCCATCATGTATGACCGCGAAGCCCACTCCACCAGCCGTGCATCGGTATGGCGTGGCACCATCAGCCTCACATCCACACCCGCCAAAGCTGCCGTTCGCATGGCAAAGAGCACGGGTTCGGTAGGAAGAAAATAGGGAGTTTCGAGATACACATATCGCTGCGCTTGCAACAAGATGCGCACATAGCCCTGCATGATGTCGGGCCACGGACTGATAGGACTGCTCGTCACGATCTGCACCAAGCAATTGTTACGAATATCATGATCGACAGGAGGATAGTAACGACGGTCGGTAATCAGCGTGCGGTCTACAAAATACCAGTCTACTAAGAAAGCACGCTGTATGGCATAAACACCCCCACCCTCTATGCGTAGATGCGTATCTCGCCAAGCTCTGCTGCCACGCCCTTTCACATAGCGCAGAGCTAAGTTCATGCCTCCAATAAATCCCACCTTACCGTCTATCACACACAACTTGCGATGGTTGCGATAGTTCACCTTACTCGTAAAGGCTGGGAAACGAACAGGCATAAAAGCATGTACATCGATACCAGCATCGCGCATACGCTCAAAGAAAGAGTTAGGCACTCGCCAACACCCCACATCATCATATATCAGTCGAACCTCCACGCCCTGCTTTGCCTTGTCTATCAAAGCATCGGCAATGAACATTCCTAAGGCATCGTCTTCGATGATATACGTATCTATATGAATATGACTTTTGGCTGCACCAATGGCCTGCAGTAAGCTCAAGATGAAGCCATAGCCATCGGTGAATATATCCACCCGATTGTCTTTGAAGGGGAGCGCCCAGTTCTGGTTGGCAAAGAGGCGCATGAGTGGCTGACTGTCAGCAGGCAGATGCAAGTTCTCTTGCTCAGCAAACTCCAGCATAGAGCGTTTGGTGAGTTGGTCCATAGAACGATTGCTGATGAGTCGCTGCTTACGAATATTCTGGCCGAAGAACACATAGAGAGCAATACCGATAAAGGGTATAAAGAGCAACACCATAACCCAAGCTATGGTTTTCGAAGGCTGTTTATGATCCATGAGTACCGCCACGATAGTGGGGATGGTAAGCAGCGCATACACTAACAAATATATCCAATGGAAATATATCATATCAGCAATAATGCATTTGTCCTTTTTTCACTCCTTTAACTTCCCTTTCTGCACGCCACATCATCGTTAGTTAAAGATAAAGTTGGCCTGAGCTGCCAAGAGACTGTTCATCTGCTTCAACTTAGTAAACTCTGCTATGAGTTCCATATTGTTAGGGTTCTGCACAAACTGCTGTCTCACCTCTACGAGCCTTTGAGCAATATAGTGTGTACGGAAACTCAGCATGTCTTTAAACACCATCTGTCTAAGTTTCTCAGGATTCAACTTGAGTTGCAAGCTCGCTGTAGAAACCTCCTGTTCGCCAGTCATCATACCCGCCAGTCGGCTTACTTCAGGGTCAGGATGATTAGCAAAGTAGGTCTCTGCCTTGAATCCCTCATCGCCCAAGTGTTCCACAGCCTCTTGCAACACCTTATTATATATAGCATTGTGAAACTCGAAACCATCGCCTTGCATATCAAGCATGATATACTGCGCCACGGGCAGTTCCACATCCTGCTGTTCAGAGTCTTTCACGATGATGAGTTCCTCGCCGTGATGAATCACAATCTGGATAATGAGATCTTCCACCTCGCGCAGTTTTGCTTCAGGCGAAACACCGCCCATGGGTCGAACAGCCTGTGCTGGTTGCTGCACCACCTCATTGCGCAAGCCAGCAGCCCTTCGTTCCTCCTTCACCTGTTCGCTCATTCCCGAGCGCACAAAGTTATTGAGGGCATTCACAATGATGGCTTCGCTCACTCCCAGTCGATGCGAGCAGTCGGTGATATAGGAAGCACGAGTTATCTGATTCTTGATTTTCGAGATACTCTCCACGATCGAGTTGATGGCTTCGCTTCGCTTGATGGGGTCGGTGACACCCTTGAGCATACGGTCGGTCTTAAACTGTATGAAGTCGGTCTGATGCTCTTCTATATACTTTCTGAAGTCTTCTGCCGTATGGCTACGTGCAAAACTATCAGGGTCGTTGCCATCAGGCAGGAAGAGCACCTTCACGTTCATCTCCTCCTCGAGTAGCATATCGGTACCTCTTAACGCAGCATGCACACCCGCCTCATCGCCATCGTAGAGCAGCACGATGTTGTTGGTGAAGCGATGCAACAGCCTAATCTGATGCACACTAAGCGCCGTTCCCGAGTTCGCCACCACGTTCTCGATGCCACACTGGTGCATGGAGATGACGTCGGTATAGCCCTCCACCATGAAGACACAATTCTCCTTGGCGATGGCTTTCTTTGCCTGATACAGACCATAGAGCTCACGCTCCTTGTGATAGATATCGCTGTCGGGCGAGTTGACATACTTTTGGTTAACACCTTTCGTTCTGCTGTCGAGCACACGCCCACCAAAAGCCACCACCTTACCGCTCACGCTAAACCATGGAAAGATGGCACGCCCCGAGAATCGGTCGAGATACTTATCCTCACCACTCTTGTTGCTCGCCTCGTCCTTATCCACTCGGAAGCAGAGTCCTGTAGCCACCAAGAACTGGGACTTGTATCCCTTCCTCATCGCTTCGTCGTAGAGAGCAGTTCTGCTGGCAGGAGCAAATCCTAACTTAAACTTACGTATGATGTCGTCGCGAAACCCTCTGCTGCGGAAGTACTGCATACCGATGGCTCGCCCGTCGACATCGTTCTGCAAGATGTCCTGAAAGAACTGCGAAGCCCACTCATTGACAATAAACATCGACTCGCGCTCGTTCTCCCTCTCCTTCTCCTCGCTACTGAGTTCACGCTCCTTGATCTCGATGTGATACTTGTTGGCGAGCCAGCGCAGTGCATCGGGATACGTCATCTGCTCCAATTCCATCAAGAAGTTGATGGCATTGCCACCCTTACCACAAGTAAAACAATGACAGATGCCACGCGAGGGTGACACCGAGAACGACGGATGCGAATCGTTGTGAAAAGGACACAAACCGATGTAGTTGACGCCGCGCTTCTTGAGCGACACAAACTCCGACACCACGTCAACGATGTTGGTGGCGTCCATGATTCGGGCTATGGTCGGTTTGTCTATCATTATTTCAGTTCCTGTTTCATTTTGTCGGCTTGCTTCTCGGCAGCAGCACGAGCAGCAGCATTCACATCGCGAACATTCGCCTTGCGATGATAAGAGTAGATGCGTCCCTGCGAATCGCTGAGAGCCAGCGAGTCATCCTTCATATATAAGAAGGTAAGCGTATCGATGGTAGGCTTCTCGTTGAACACAACGCCTTGCACCTCGTAGCGCCCCTTCACAAGTAGCAACTTGCCATTGTAAGCATGCCACTCAGTATATTGAGGCACCTCAGGATATTCTACAGGACTATCATCCTCCACCGAACTATTCTGCATCACAAAGCCCACTGAGCGAGCTTCTCCCATTCGCTTGAGTGTAAAGCCATACTCACGGGGCACCATATAAGTCTCCACGATGCTGTCGGGCATATTAGCCAAGATGCGAGCCTGCTGTCTACGCGTCAGATGACTCAAATCGCGCAAGTGTGGCATCACCTGATAAGTCCACGTAGCCTTCAGCTTATCCAGGTCTACCACCATGCTGGCATGGTTTTTCTCACCCTTTGTGGGCAGTACACAAATCCAGTCACCAATCTCTATGTCGCCAAAGACCTGGCGTTTCCTTGTAGCCTCCAGGATGTTATAACGCACAGGGTCGCCCCCACTATTGGGCAGAAGCACCACTACACTATCGGTACAGCCCATACAGGCAAGTCCATAGATAGCATGGTCGCCCTTGGCTGGTTTGGATGTGCTGATGGGCAGGTTGATATTAGGACGTGGATGGTGGGGACCTTTCTTGCAAGCTGCAAGTGCGATGACCGTAAGCGCCAGAAGAATAAGAGTCTTATATCTATGCATTTGTTTTTTTTGATTTTTTATTTGTATTTTTTGGGGTTTCTTTCTCTTTTAGGTGGGCTTTTCTTTTAAAACTCCTTAAGAAATCACCCTTCCTACTGTTAATGTTGCAAAGTTACTACTTTTTTCTGAGAAACGAACGAAAAAAAAACAGTTTTATCAATTGATAAATCTATTTTTTTTCGTACTTTTGTAAGCAAAACTGATAGACTGAAGTTTCGCATGTATGAAAGTTATAGTAGTTAAAGAAGTTAACCCTCCTTTCGGTCGTTAGAAGTTATAGCCAATAGCCTTTTTGGTTGTATATTTAGCTATAAAGCATATGGCTTTAAATTCTTTAACTTTCCCATTTGCGAAAATTGAACTGATAGATACTAAACATGGCAACAACATTATATCTGGTGCGGCACGGCGAGACTGTCGACAATGCTGCACACATCATGCAGGGACAAACCCCTGGCGAACTCAACGCAGCAGGAGTGGCACAGGCCGAAGAATTGGCAGCACGCATGGCTAACGAACCCATCGACGTATTCGTATCAAGCGACCTCAAGCGTAGTGTGCAAACTTGCGAAATCATTGCTCGCAAGCATCATGCCGAGGTCGTAACCACGCCTCTATTGCGCGAACGCGACTGGGGTAGTTTCACAGGTCGATTCATCCCCACCTTACCCCAAGACCCTAAAGACTGGCCCGATGACATTGAGTCTATCGAAAGCATGAAGTCGAGGGCACAAAATTTCATCACCTGGCTGCGTGTCACCTATCCCGACAAAACCATCCTTGCCGTAGGGCATGGCATCATCAACAAAGCCCTACAGAGCGTCTACTTCCGACAGCCCATGAACAAGATTGAGAAAATGGGAAATGCAGAAGTGAGAATATTAATGTTATAGGAGTTAAGATCATAGCCCCCATCAGTCCGCAATCGCACAGATACAACTTGAATGCCGACAAGTCTTCATAAAACTTCAACGGCAACTCAGGCTTTGTCACCTTAGTTATTTTATAAACCAAACCGGCATCCACTAACCACTGTATGGCTAACTCAAATACCTTGGCTCTGCCACCCTTCTTCAATACCCCATAGACAAATAAGAACTATTATAGTCGATGTAGCGAATGTTGACGATGAAAGTATGGTGAATGCGCTTGCACCTATCATCGTGGCATATAGCCCCTTGTCGTTTTCCCGTCCTTACCTTACACGTCATACCAAATATGATGAGGATGAACTGTTGGCAAACAAGCAAATCAAGTTGATAACGGGTCCCAGAAGAACTCGCAAATCGACAGAGGCTTTGCTGATGCTGAAAGACAGGAACTTTGCCTGGAAGTAGATAGCATCATTGTAAGCCTTTTATCTTGAAAAGCCCAACCAATGCACTATTTTTTTTAAATTATTCAACTTTCGCAAATGGGGAAGTTTAGTTAGGAAAATTAACGTAAAAAGTTCTAATTTACATGGTTTTCTTCTTGCAAGCTATGCGATATTTGGAAAAATATCGTATCTTTGTACTCAAATAAAGACGTTCTTTGCATATTGCAAAATACAGAATCGAGCAGAAGTCCGCTCGTTTCCGTATCGTTACCTATATAGAATCGTTTTTTAACAACTTCTTGATAATCAATAGAAGTCACATATTGTCCCTTAACTTCCCGAGCGACAGAAAGGAGCAATAACTTCCTTTAAATCTCTTAAATTCTAAACAAATAAACAACAACAATCATGGCAAGAAAAATAGCACTTATCACAGGTGCCACAAGTGGCATTGGCGAGGGTTGTGCCCGAAGGTTTGCACAGGGAGGCTACAACCTCATCATCACTGGTCGTAACACGGGAAAGTTAGAGATTCTCAAGCAAGAACTTGAGAAAGAAGGCATCCAGGTGCTGGCATTGGCATTCGACGTGCGCAACAGAGAGGCTGCACGCAAGGCTGTAGACTACATACCCGAAGACTGGCAACACATTGATGTGCTCATCAACAATGCAGGACTGGCACGAGGACTGGAGCCTGAATACCAAGGCGACTTCGACGACTGGGATCAGATGATAGACACCAACATCAAAGGACTGCTCACCATGACACGACTCATCGTGCCAGGCATGGTGGAACGCAACCACGGCCATGTCATCAACATCGGCAGCGTGGCAGGCGATGCTGCCTATGCAGGAGGCAATGTATACTGCGCCACCAAGAGTGCCGTCAAGGCCATCACCGATGGTCTGCGCATCGACGTAGCCCACACCCGCGTGCGCGTCACCAACATCAAACCAGGACTCGTAGAGACCAATTTCTCGAACATCCGTTTCCACGGCGACACACAGCGTGCAGATAACGTATATCGCGGCATTGAGCCCCTTACGGGCGACGACATCGCTGACGTAGCCTTCTATGCAGCCTGTGCCCCTGAGCGTGTACAGATAGCCGAAGTATTGGTGCTCGCCACCCATCAGGCTAACGGCACTGTGATTCACCGCGAGTAAACTCTCGTTTTTTTTATAAGGGCGGGGCTGGCAGAGCCTCAGCCCTTCTCTCCTTCCCCCTCTCTTCTCTACAAGAAGTTGAGGATTTCATCAAACCTACAGATACGACGGAGGCGTTCGTGAGCGAACTCCTCAGTTTTCTCGTGCGCCCAGGTCGTATGGAATGGTATGTGTATGGCAGAAGCGCCTATCTTCAGCGCAGGCATGATGTCGCTCTTGAAACTATTGCCCACCATCACCAGTTCTTCAGGAGTCACCTGCAGTTCATTGCACAGTCGGCGATAAGCCTCAGGAGTCTTGTCGCTCACGATGCTCACCACATCAAAATAGCGTTGCAATCCCGAGCGCCACAGCTTATTCTCTTGGTCTTTCAGTTCGCCTTTCGTAAAGACAGCCAACCAATAGTGGCGCGTCTCGCGCAGCCTCATCAGTGTAGGCTCCACTCCTTCTAAGGGGCGGGCATCGAGACGCAACAGCGTTTTACCCAATTCCACGATGCGACCTATCAGTAGAGCCGACACCTTGCCCTGGCTCACCTTTACAGCATTCTCTACCAGCGAGATGGTGAATGCCTTCACACCATAGCCCAAATCCTCCATATTTCCACTCTCTGTCTCAAAGAGCGAGGCTGAGATTTCCTCCTTGCCACCATAGTCGGACAGCAGTTCGCAGTACGCCTCCTCCACTTCCTCAAAATAGTTTTGCAACGCCCACAACGTGTCGTCAGCATCAAAGGCTATAGCCTTGATGGGGGCCAATATCTTATTTTGTTCTTTCATTTTCATTCTGTTTTGGTGAATAATCTTTTATCAAGATTCATTCCTCGTCCCTGATTTCCTGAAGTATACAAAAGCAAAAAACGAGGTCTCCCTCCTATGAGTTCCGCAAAAATACAAGATTACTCTGAATTTTCCAAAAAAATGCCCTAAAAAACGCAAGTACTTGCGATGGGCAATGAAAGTACTTGCGTTGGCTGTTGAAAGTACTTGCGATGGGCATCGTAAGTACTTTCATTTTTTTACCATGTTTTTTGGCGACTAAAGCGCAGTCTTGTCGAGCGCCTGACGAATATCGTCAAGAATGTCTTCAACGTCCTCGATACCTACAGAGAGGCGGATAAGGTCGGGAGCAACACCTGCCTCGCGCAGCTGCTCATCAGAGAGCTGACGGTGGGTGTGACTGGCGGGATGGAGCACACAGGTGCGAGCATCTGCCACATGGGTGACGATGTTGATCATATCGAGCGAGTCCATGAAGCGGATGGCTGTGTCACGGTCGCCCTTTAGACCGAAAGCGATGACGCCACAAGAGCCGTTGGGAAGATATTTAGCTGCAATCTCATGATATTCATCACCAGGCAGACCACTATAATGTACCCATGCCACACGCGAGTCGGCTTGCAAGAACTCAGCCACTTTCTGAGCATTGGCACAATGCTGCTTCATGCGCAGATGGAGCGACTGAAGTCCCAGGTTGAGGATAAACGAGTTCATGGGGGCAGGAATGGAGCCGAGGTCGCGCATGAGCTGAGCTACGAGCTTGGTGATGTAACCCATCTTGCCAAATTTCTTTGCATAGGTGAGACCATGGTAGCTGTCGTCGGGAGTACACAGACCTGGGAACTTATCGGCATGAGCGAGCCAGTCGAAATTTCCACTATCCACGACGCAGCCTCCCACCTGGCTGGCTGTTCCATCCATATACTTGGTGGTGCTATGGGTTACGATGTCGGCCCCCCATTCGAAGGGACGGCAGTTGATAGGTGTGGCAAAGGTGTTGTCGACGATAAGTGGCACTCCATTCTTATGGGCAATGCGTGCAAATTTTTCGATGTCGAGTACCGAACATCCAGGATTACTGATGGTCTCGCCGAAGACAACCTTGGTGTTGGGACGGAAAGCCTTCTGTATTTCTTCTTCGGAGTCGTTAGGGTTGACAAAGGTGCAGTCGATACCGAGCTTCTTGAGCGTGACACCAAACAGATTGAATGTGCCACCATAGATCTCGTTGCTTGTCACAATATGGTCGCCTGCCTCGCAGATATTGAACACTGCATAGAAGTTGGCAGCCTGACCACTGCTTGTCAGTACGGCTCCCACTCCACCTTCGAGCTGCGCTATCTTTTGTGCCACAACATCATTGGTAGGGTTCTGCAGACGACTGTAGAAATAGCCTTCTTTCTTCAGATCGAAGAGCATGGCCATCTCCTCTGAGTTGTCATACTTGAACGTAGTGCTTTGTACGATAGGTGGCTCAATAGGCTCGCCATTCTTTGCCTCATAGCCTCCGTGAACACAGATAGAGGCTGTACGTAAATTCGTCTTCATTTGTTCTTATTTTTCTTTTATTGGTATGTTATTATTCCAAATTGTAGCACAAAAGTACAATAAAAGTAACAAATTCCATCATTTCTCCGCATTTTTTTTTATTTCAAATGTTCTTCTGATCCAAACAAAGAAGCTGTTGTAACGCAAAAAGTCTGCCCGATAGGGACAGACTTTTTAAATTTTGGGAATATTCAGAAACGAGTCATAAACTCTATTACTATTTTATCTTTTTCTGAAGTTTTGGCTATTCCTCCGTTACGATAGAAATACTTCTCGTAGTTGATGCGAATATCAGAGATGAAGGGCTTGGAAAGGCTCAGCGTGACACCTCCTGTAAGACGATGGCGCTTATAGTCGTTGATGATAAGCTCGCCCAGGTCGTCGTCGGTGGCATTGTAACGAGAGCCATCGCTGTGGTCGCTCATGAAGTCGTAGCGCAACAAGGGCGACACCTTTTTGATGAGGCGCGTGCGCACAGGAATGTCGTAGTTGATGAAGCCATCGAAGGCATGTACGTCGTGAAACGCATTGTGAGAGTAATGCTTGTAGAGATACTCCACCTCGGCAAGGAATCCACCCCGATGAAAGGTAAGACCTGCATCATACATGGTGACTGTCACATCGGAGGGCTTAATCTTCTGCGTACTCAGCACGAGGTTGACATTGGGGAAGAGAAACTGTGCCTTGGCTGAATAGTTGATACCCTTGGTCCAGTAGTCTTTCTGATTGGTGAGTCCTGAACCATTGAAGATGCCTGCATTCACCACGATGGGGAAACCTACGTTCCAGGTGTAACCCACCTCGGCTCCTACGTCGCGCACATTGCCCACCTGCTTGGCTATGAATGACCGATTGGCAAAATACTGCTGATGGGGCGAACGATGGGCATCGATGGTGAAAGGCACGCGCTCCTGACCGATGGTAAACTGCAAGGTGCTCCAGGGCTTGATGCGTGTGTAGGCATCAAGCATCTTGATCTTTCCTTCATCACAGAGATCAATCTCTGCCTTGTAGCTCACTTCGCGTGTGACATTACCCGAAACACTGACTCGCGCAGTGCGCACCTCGAAACGTCCCTCTCCCTCTTCGGTTTGATACTCATACTTCGAGCGGATGGTTCCGTTAATTTTAGGCATTCTGTCTACTTTCTCTTCTTCGCCATTGTCATACTTCTGTGCTTGGGCTGTCATCGCAAGTAGCGAGAGCAGCAACAGCATGGTGGTCGTTTTCTTATTCATTATATTATTTTATTTGCTGATTTTTCTCGGCTGCAAAGTTATATAAAAAAAGTTACTTTCATACGACACTGACGTTACAAAACAATGACAATCATGAAATAGGCTCACAACCCACAGACTGTAATATCGCTGTAACATAATCGTCATAGACACGTAATTGACTTTACGCCCCCTCTTTCTGATTATCGTTGTACCTTTGCACCCAGATTGAATCGTCAAAACATTTTAAATTCAAAATAGATGAAAGAGAACAAGAAAACAATCTTAGAGATTCTCAAGAAGAAATCTAAAAAGGATGGGAGATTTGAAAACTTGGTGCTCAACCTCGCCTTGCAAAAAATCGACAGCGACAGTTTTGAGTTTGATGGTGATGCGGTATATACTGCCAACAAAAAGCGACTGGTGTACTGCATGAGCCAGAATGAGCAGTTCACCATTCCTGAGGGAGTGATTATCATCGGCGAGATGGCATTTCGAGGCAAGAAACAACTCAAATGTATCAATATCCCCAACAGCGTGAAAGAGATAGAGCACGATGCTTTCTATGATTGTGACGGACTGGATAACGTATTTATTCCTGCTGGCGTGAAAGAGGTGAAGAGCTATGCCTTCGCTGAGTGTGATAAACTCAAAAAAATAACCTTTGCAGGAGTTCCTGACAAGTTGAGCCGCCACACCTTCGACGACTGCGACCTGTTGCACGACATCATCGTTCCTGCCGGAACCAGCAAGACTTTCCGCAAAGCCCTTCACTTCATCGATGGCGATACCGACTTCCTCGTACTCGAGAAACCTGCCGACAATGCTACCGTAGCCCCTTCTGCACCACAGCAGGAACAGAAGAAGGGAAACAAAAAACAGGATGCTCCAAAAGACAAGAAGCAAGATAAAGCAGACAAGAAACAAGACAAGAAAGCTGCAGACAAAGCAGACAAGAAGCAAGACAAGAAAGCTGCAGACAAGCAAGAACAGAAACAGGAGCAAAAATAATCAGAAGCAAAGCAACAGAGCAGTTGTCTTAACTCCGCAAACCCTCCTTTAAATTCAAGATTATGACAAAACAGGAAGTCATGAAAAAAGCATATGTAGAACGCGACGTGAGCTGGATGTATTTCAACCATCGCATCCTACAGGAAGCAGAAAAAGAGTTTGTCCCCCTGTTGGAACGACTCTCTTTCCTCGGTATCTACTCCAACAACCTCGACGAGTTCTTCCGTGTACGAGTGGCATCACTCAACCGCATGCCGGAACGCAAGCTCGACAAAGACACCGAACAGCAGATCAAGAAATCACTCAAAACCATCAATAAGCTCAATGAATCTTATTCCAAAGAATACACTGAGGCGGTGGATAAAGTTTTCGAAGAGTTGGAAACCCACAAGATTCGCCTCGTTACCGAAGCCAACCTCAACGACGAGCAGAAGGACTTCCTGTCGCAGTTCTTCTACGACAAACTCAATGGCTCTGTCAATCCCATCTGGCTGTCGGAAATAGAAGATCTCACTGTGCTGGAAGACAACCGCATCTACCTCATCGTCGAGAAATGCGAGAAGAAAGACAACAAGAAGAAATACGCCATCGTCAAAGTGCCCGACCGCATATACGGACGATGGGTGAAAATACCTTCCAGCGACGGCTTCGACAACATCATGTATCTCGACGATGTGATACGTTACTGTCTGCCACTGGTCTTCTTAGGGTTCAAAGAGAGCACCTACAGAGCCTACAGCTTCAAGTTCACCAAAGACGCTGAGATGGAGATGGACAACGATGCCGACTTTGGCACCATGGAGAAGATTGCCTTGGGTGTGAACAGTCGCAAGAAGGGCGAAGCCGTGCGCGTCATCTACGACCACGAAATGCCACGTGAGATGCAGCGAAAACTGCGCGACCGTCTCAACACCAAAGAGCTCGACGCCTCGCTTGCCGGTGGCAGATATCAGAACCACAAGGACCTGATGTCGTTCCCCGACTGTGGCCGCAATGACTTGAAATACGACAAGTGGACACCCATCATGAAGCCCGAGTTCGTATCCAATGAGAGCATCCTCGACCAGATACGCCAGAAAGACCGCTTCATCCATGTACCCTATCACAACTTCAACGGCTACATCCGTGTATTGCGCGAGGCAGCCATCAAGCCCGAAGTCAAATCCATCAAGACCACCCTCTATCGTCTGGCCAAGGACTCCAAGGTGGTCAAGGCACTCATCACAGCAGCCCGCAACGGCAAGAAGGTAACAGCCGTGGTAGAGTTGCTCGCCCGATTCGACGAGGAGAGCAACATCAAGTGGAGCAAGCGAATGCAGGAGGAAGGCGTCAACGTCATCTTTGGCGTGGAAGGACTGAAGATCCACTCCAAACTGCTCTACATAGAATCCAAGAAAGGCAACATTGCCTGCATCGGAACGGGCAACTTCCATGAGGGCAACGCCAAGATCTATACCGACTATCTGATGATGACAGCCCGTCCTAAAATCGTCAACGAGGTGGCAAAGGTCTTCGACTTCATCGACCGCCCCTTCTCCCCCTTCCGCTTCAGCGAGTTGCTCGTATCGCCCAACTCCATGAAGAGCCGCATACTCCGCATGCTCGACACCGAGATAAGGAATGCAAGCGAGGGCAAGGAGGCTTGGGTGAAGATCAAGATCAACCACATCACCGATACCGACATGGTGACCAAGCTCTACCAGGCCTCCAAGGCAGGCGTGAAGATAGACATCGTGATACGTGGCAACTGCTCACTCGTACCGGGCATCAAGGGCCTGAGCGAGAACATACGCTGTGTGGGCATCATCGACCGATACTTGGAGCACAGCCGCATCCTCATCTTTGCCAATGGCGGAAAACCAAGATACTTCCTTGGCTCTGCCGACTGGATGCCGAGAAACCTGCTGAACCGTATCGAGGTGCTTACCCCAGTGTACGACGAGGAGCTTCAGGCCGACCTGATGCGCACCATCTCTTATGGCATGAGAGATACCACGAATGGCCGCTTCGTCGACGGCAAGGGCACCAACAACTTTGTCGAGGGAGAGCCTTTCCGCAGTCAGCAAGAACTTTACAAGGAATACAAGAAGTAGAGTTAGAGAAGTTTTTTAAAAGAAGTTATAGAAGTTAAAGAAGTTATCACTCCCTTCGGTCGTTAGAAGTTAAAGCCAACAGCCTTGAGGGAATGGGGAAGGGTCAAGTCCACAAAAGCATATGGCTCTAACTTCTCTAACTTCTTTAACTTCTTTAACTTCTTTAACTTCTCTAACTTCTAAACATTAAACACTAAACACAACAATGAATTTAGCAGCAATAGACATCGGCTCCAACGGAGCCCGACTCCTCATCAAACGCTTCGACCCCGAAGCCCACAGAGAGGAAGACCGTATCAAGAAAGTCATGTTCATACGCGTTCCCCTTCGTTTGGGAAAGGACGTCTTCACCCTTGGAAAGATATCCAAGGAACGCGAAAAGATGATGCTCCACATGATGAAAGGCTTCAAGCAGTTTATGAAGCTCAACGATGTGGAAGCCTTCCGCGCCTGTGCCACATCGGCCATGCGAGATGCCGAGAACGGCAAGAAGGTACTCAAGAAAATAGAGAAACAGACAGGCATCAAACTCGAAATCATCAAGGGACAGGAAGAAGCACAACTGCTCTACAACAACCTGGTGGAAAAGACCGATTCCAACGAGGGCAACTTTGCCTATATTGATGTGGGCGGTGGCTCTACCGAGGTGTCCCTCATTCACGACGGAACCCTTGCCGAAAGCTTCTCCTACAACATGGGTACACTGCGACAACTCAGCGGAAGAGTGACAGTCGAGACCGAAGACCTCTTCCGGCAGAACCTCACCAGATACGCCGAGAAGTATGGCAACATCCGTATCATCGGATCAGGTGGAAACATCAACAAACTCAACAAACTGGCACGCCACAGCAAGAATGCCAACAAAGAGCTGTCGCTTGCCGAGTTGAAACGCCTCTACCAGATGATGCAGCCACTGAGCATCGAAGAGCGCGAGATCTCCTTCAGCCTGCGAGAAGACCGCGCCGACGTCATCATCCCTGCCGCAGAAATATTCATCAAAGCCTGCGAATACTTGCAATGCGACAACATCATGGTGCCTAACATATCGCTCGCCGACTCCATCGTTGACGGACTCTACGAGAAAACCCAGCAAGCTAAGGATTAATACTCCTTTGCCCGTTGGGCTTTTCTTTTTTATGCACCAAAAGATTATCTACACGCGACTACGAAAGACACGTTTATCCAAAAAAGTGCTGATTTATTTGTGTAATACACAAAAAAATACTACTTTTGCGCCTGTGTTCCTTACGAAACACTAACAAACTTAGAAAATAATAACAATAACCATTTTATTAATATGAGTTTAAAAATTGTAGTACTTGCCAAGCAAGTACCTGACACAAGAAATGTGGGTAAGGATGCGATGACCGCTGAAGGTACAGTAAATCGCGCCGCCCTTCCTGCAATCTTCAATCCTGAAGATTTGAACGCATTGGAGCAGGCTCTTCGATTGAAAGAGCAGAATCCTGGTTCTACAGTTGGTATTCTTACTATGGGTCCTCCACGTGCTGGAGAAATCATTCGCCAGGGTCTTTATCGTGGTGCAGATACGGGTTGGTTGCTTACCGACCGTCTCTTTGCCGGTGCTGACACATTGGCTACTTCCTATGCCCTTGCTACCGGAATCCAGAAGATTGGTGACGTAGACATCGTAATCGGTGGTCGCCAGGCTATCGATGGTGATACTGCTCAGGTGGGTCCTCAGGTGGCTCAGAAGCTGGGATTGAACCAGGTTACTTATGCAGAGGAAATCCTCAAGGTAGAGGATGGCAAGGCTACTATCCGCCGCCTCATCGATGGTGGTGTTGAGACCGTAGAGGCTCCATTGCCATTGGTTATCACCGTAAACGGAAGCGCAGCTCCATGCCGCCCATGCAACGTGAAGCTCGTGATGAAATATAAATACGCTACCTGCCCTATGGAGCGCAAGGGTGATGAGCCTTGGGCTAATCTCTATGAGGAGCGCCCTTACCTCACTCTGAACCAGTGGAGCGTTGCCGATGTTGACGGCGACCCTGCACAGTGCGGTTTGAGCGGTTCACCTACCAAGGTGAAGGCTGTGAAGAACATCGTGTTCCAGGCTAAGGAAAGCAAGACCTTGACCAGCAGCGATGAGGACATCGACGGACTGATGAAGGAATTGTTGAACGAAAGTATTATCGGATAATCATCGAAGGATGATTCAGACTCCGATTCATTTTAAAATGCTTTATTAAAAAAGACAATGAACAACGTATTTGTATATTGCGAGGTAGAAGGCACAACCGTTGCCGAAGTATCTCAGGAATTGCTCACCAAGGGTCGTAAGCTCGCTAACCAGCAGGGCGTGGAGCTCCATGCCATCGTGGCTGGTACCGGCATCAAGGGTCAGGTAGAGGATCAGATTCTCCCTTATGGTGTAGATAAATTATTTGTTTTCGATGCTGAGGGATTGTTCCCATACACTTCAGCTCCACATACCGACATTCTCGTCAACCTCTTCAAGGAGGAGAAGCCTCAGATTGCATTGATGGGTGCTACCGTTATCGGTCGCGACCTCGGTCCTCGTGTTTCTTCTTCATTGACCAGCGGTCTTACCGCCGACTGTACAGAGCTTGAAATCGGTGATTACGACGACAAGAAGAGCGGCAAGCACTATGAGGGTCTGCTCTATCAGATTCGTCCTGCTTTCGGTGGAAACATCGTGGCTACTATCGTCAATCCTGATCATCGTCCTCAGATGGCTACAGTCCGCTCTGGCGTGATGCAGAAGAGCATCTACGAGGGTGAGTGCAAGAAGGAAGTGGTTTATCCTGAGGTAAGCAAGTATGTTCCTGCTGAGGACTTCGTAGTAAAGGTACTCGACCACCACGTAGAGGCTGCCAAGCACAACCTGAAGGGTTCTGCCATCGTTGTAGCCGGTGGTTATGGTGTAGGAAGCAAGGAAGGTTTCGACCAGCTCTTCGAGTTGGCTCATCTCCTCCATGGTGAGGTAGGTGCTTCCCGTGCTGCAGTAGATGCAGGTTGGGTAGATCACGACCGTCAGATTGGTCAGACTGGTGTTACCGTTCATCCTAAGGTTTATATCGCCTGCGGAATCTCTGGTCAGATTCAGCACATCGCCGGTATGCAGGATTCAGGTATCATCATCTCTGTGAACAACGATCCTGATGCTCCAATCAACAAGATTGCCGACTACGTTATCAACGGTAATGTAGAGGATGTGGTTCCTAAGCTCATCAAGTACTACAAGCAGAATTCAAAGTAAATAAATTACAAGGAGTTAAGGAGTTAAGGAGTTAAAGAAGTTAAGACAATAGTATTTGTATGTTTAGATTCGAAGACATTTATGCCTGGCAGAAGGCTCACGCTTTTGTATTACTCGTTTATCGGGTAACAGGACATTTTCCTGAAGTGGAGCGATTTGGATTGATTTCCCAATTCAGAAGGGCAGCTGTGTCTATCGAAGCAAACATTGCAGAAGGCTACAAGAAACTTAGCAAAACTGACAAACTCCGCTTCTTCAACATTGCGCAAGGAAGTCTTGAGGAATGTAGAGATTACATTATCTTATCAAGAGATTTAAATTTCTTACAGCAAGGTGAATTTGAGACTTTATGCACGAGTATAGAAGAAGCAAGCAAACTTCTTAATGCATATTGTAAAGGTGTTATAAATAACAGTGCTACTGTTAGCATTTAAGAGAAAAAGGTGTTGTCTTAACTCCTTTAACTCCTTAACTCCTTTAACTCCTTCCCAAAAACAATAATAATATGGCTAATTATTATACAGACCATCCTGAAATAGAGTTCCACTTGAATCATCCGCTCATGAAGCGTGTTGTGGACTTGAAGGAAAGAAATTACGCAGAAAAAGACCAGTTTGAAGATGCTCCTGTCAACTACGAGGATGCCATCG
>ERZ1026894.503-NODE-503-length-28375-cov-18.233828_pt1 | contig 28375 bp, 28 predicted proteins | sample MGYA00380177_ERZ1026894 | MGnify/ENA primary metagenome ERZ1026894 (study PRJEB33269, sample SAMEA4719813) | human gut metagenome | biome: human-associated habitat; feature: organic feature; material: feces | place: Cameroon | collected 2013-10 ... | reverse complement strand
TAAGACGATTACTCATGCCCATAGGGGTACTTCTATGGGTGCTGAGTAGTTACCACCCAAGTTTCATCAAACTTCAACGCCTTCAGTGTTTCTTCTATCGGAACGACAGGAGGTCGTTTTACCGTAAACTTCACTGCATCTTCTGGTACAGGTGTATGTATAGTAAATTGAGAGCCATGAGGTTGCCATGTAAATCTTTTGACCCCAGTATGAATATTCACACCCTCAAGATTACCCCTTTTGTTTTCTATCCATTCATAATCGCTTGTTTTATAGCGTTGGATATCCTCTTCAAACAAACGAAATTCCGAGAGTTCATCATTTCTGATAAGCACTGACACACGCACTTGATTATAATGGTCATAAGCTATATTGATTCTCTCATTCCAAACAGCCAGCACAGCTTCACCTGTCCGCTGGATATCTTCATGAGGATCTGTAATGCCAAAAGAGAAATCAGGAGAGCAACGACCACTAATCAAACGAATGTTCTCACAACCAAACACATTAGAGTTTTTAACTGTTTTCATCGACCATGCCATCTTTCCATATTCTACATCTGCAATACCTACAGGACTTGCCAAATGCTTTCCACCTATAGCATCGGCAAATATGTCGCCCCAATCGTCACCAGTCATATCATTTCTTCCCGAGTGAATCAGATAAACCACATGACCACCAATCTTTACAATATACTCAGAAGGTATATCTCCTATAGAGTACAACTCATTAGTCAATAGACGTTTAGAGTCTCTAAGTTTAGGATGTCTCATACTTTCATTTATTATTTTATTCAACCCTTACAATAAAGCTTTTATACGTTTTGCCACTTCCGTCATCATAGGAACAGCCACAGAATTTCCTGTTTGCTTTCTTATCTCTTGATGTGACACCACAATCTTGAAATTCTCAGGGAAACCTTGTAATCTCAGTAACTCACGCGAAGAAGGTCTTCTATAACCATTCACCAACAAATAATTATACGAAGCGCCAGTTCTCAATGCACAAGCATAATCCAACACAGATATGTTTCCTGCTTTATTTTCATGCCAAATAGAGGGATAAAAAACTTTTTTATCTTTTGTTGATTCCTTACGTTTCTGCAAGATTCTATCCGACACGAACAAGGATTCATCAACCTCATCATCTCTTTGGAGTATGTCTGATAAGTTATATGGCTTTTTCTCAAATTCAAGACTAAACATATCTGTTTTTTTCTTATCAAGAAATCCTACTATGATAACTCGTTCTCTCTTCTGAGGAACTCCAAAATCAAGCGCATTTAAGACCTTCCATTTCACATAATATCCCAATTCTTCCAATATGCCGAGAATCACCTTGAACGTTTTTCCCTTATCATGCGTTACCAGTTGCTTTACATTCTCCATAAAAATGGCTTTTGGTCTATGTTTCTGTAGAATCTTTTGGATTTCAAAGAACATAGTCCCTCTTGTATCCGCAAATCCTTGCTGCTTCCCTATTATAGAGAAAGCCTGGCAAGGGAAGCCCGCACAAAGCACATCAAAATTTTCGGGTATATATCTTTTGGTTTCTTCCAATGTAATATCCCCAAAAGGCATGTCACCATAATTTGCAAAATAGGTTTTCTGAGCAGGCTCATTAAACTCCGAAGAAAAGATACACTTTCCTCCTACTGCTTGCATAGCCAGACGAAAGCCACCGATGCCAGCAAATAAGTCTATAAAGGTAAAGTCTGCCTCTTGCTTTGGCAAAAAAGGAACATTGAAGAAATCCGCAAACATATCTAGTTCTGCCATTCGTGGTTCACCAAGCATTCCTAACTTAGCCAACAACTCGGCTGAAAGTTCTCGCATAAAAAGTCTTGCCTCATCTGCAAAATTCACATTTACCCCCAATCGCTTATTATGAAGAAAATGAGAAACAATAGCCAATTCTTCCTTAAACGATTTGTGAACACCTTTCAAAGATAATCCACTCATCGCATAAGGGCGCACCTGAAAATTTTTCATCTTACAGATTTCCTCAATAGAATAACTATCTACAACTTTTGGCAAACTATACTTTCTCATTTTCTTAAGATACCATATTTAATCATTGAATGTGCAAAAATAACTATTTTATTTGTAAATAGCAAAATATTCTAAAGTTTTTCTTTTATAAGAGATAAAAAACTTAACTTTGCAACAAATAAAACCAAAAGAAAAATAATCATGAAAAGAAAGCTTTTCACAAAGGATTGGCTAAACCTTCATCCTTACAAAACATCTGACGAAGTGGATCAATACTATACCCAACTCGCAAACAAAATATATCAAGAGCAAGAAGATACTTGTTTCAATGAACTGTTTGATGACGAAGAGGATGCCAAGCACTTAGCACTCTGTATTGCCGCATATTTTGAAGATGTCATTTCCGACCTTGGCATTTGGCGTGCATTTACTACAGAATGCAAAAGACGCTATGGCGTATTTGTGCCATTCTACACAGAGTATGATAAAGACGCATATTACCAGGATGAGATAAACATGTCCGACATTATGTTTCTGCTATGGCATCACTTTCAACAAAGCATCTACGAAAAAGAGGCTTTGCCACCTCTTTTCGGAGCCATGCTACATACAGCCATTGGCATATACATGATATTAGAAGCAGAATACGAGATCGCACCTAAAAATGGTCGCTTATATGATTATCTGTGCTGCTCGGAAACAGACGAAAACCACTTCTATGACTATCGCAATGTCTTGGAATGGTTTCATTACTTTTGCTACTTTAACGTAGGAAATAAAAAGCGTTTCGAGAAAGAAATTAGCAAGAAAGCAATATTAGACGAGCAAGCTAACATCATGCTATATTCTACAAGAATCGAATCATTGATGAACAGCCGTCATAATCTATTAGCACTTCCCTCAGCAGAATGGCTTGCCAAAATCAGCGAGCAACATCCTGCCCACAAACTTTGGACAGACATAGATTACAGAGGTGGCGTATTTTTTGCTGTCACAAAAGAAGATGACCAGTTTATCTATGTCAAGGATTTATTCCGAGATGACACGCTAAAAGTCAACAAGGATTCCATACAACTAGATGATTTTGGAGAATTACTCAACGGAAATTCAGTGATGCTCACCAATATTTTTAAGTTTGGAAATGCCTGGTGGCAAAATGGCGCATTACTTTCATTCCCATTAGATAAAAAAATGCAAGAGACCATCAACGAAGAAAAAGATAAGAAACAGCACAAACAAAAGTTGCTCGACTATGAACTTGTTAAGAGAGCAGGATACGCTCACAAGTTGGCTTTTCTAAAAAACGACAATGAGTTATTGACACTTTACAAGAAGGCTGGCTACAAAATCGCAAAAGATTTCACAAACCCTCAGCCTAAAGCCAAAGCGATTATTCTGTCTGGAAGCCCATATACGGGCAATCAGTTGACGTATGAATTTGCTCATTGCATCTGCGACAAAGACAATCCTTTCTATGATTCTGTCAAGGCAGAAAAAGATGCTTTCGACATCATAAGCGGCTGCGCCAATGCATTTCCTTACGAAACGGTTTGCCATCTCATAGACCATCATATGATTCCAGATGCCAATGTCTTCGGTAGATCTTTTCCAAAAGACGAGGGCATACGTATCACACAAGAAAATCTACAATTCTTGGCAGACTACCATCTAAGAGGAAGAAGAGACAAGGACTTGTCGCCTAAGGAACTCTGGTAATTTTCAAATGATTTATTTTTTCAAATATTGATCCAAGAACTCCAAGATTTTCGCTTGTGCCTTGATGCCACAAGAATGCGGGATGTCCCAGATTTCGGTATCGAGGCGTTCGTCTGCCTTCTGGCTTCTCCACACCTCGTGCATCTGTCGGAAAGCATCCTCTACGCCCAGTATCGGGAAGAGATGGTCTTTCGAGCCATTGATGAAGAGCATCGGCTTCGGACAAGCGAGGGAGGCGATGTGAGGATAGTCGAGATATTGGCGAAGACCTGGGATGCAGTTGGCGAAACCTCCATTCTCCTTTCTGCCGAAACGCCTGGTAAGCTGGGCATCCGTGGTAATCATCCAGCAGACGGAGGCTCCCACCTTGATTCTGTCGCTCAATGCCGAGAGCATCCAAGAGCGATAAGCCCCCATCGAACAACCCACGCAGCCAATACGCTTCGCATCCACCATCGGCAATGAAGCCAAGAAGTCGGTGCTTGCGATGTCATCATAAGTCATAAAGGCTGAGAGATCACGACCGAGCATCATCATATTGCCTGCGATGAGGTCGTACTTCTTTCTATCTACGCCCTCCTTGCGTCCTCGCTCGCCCCACATCGGGGCATCCATCGAGAACACCACATAACCATGCTTCGCCAAGTAATCGCCTAGGAACTGTTCCTCGTAGAGTTGCTTCACCCAGGCATCGGCATCCTCGAGCACTTCTTTTGCCAAGGCAGAATCCTTAGCGGTTATGTCCTCTGAAGATGTCTGCTTTGCCGACAACGCCCCAAATGGTCGAATCATCTTCTCCTTTCCGATGAAGAGATGAGCGCCATGGTCGTGAAGGAGATTCACGGCAGGATATTTTCCTCTTTCATCCGGAATCAAGAGATAAGCCGTGATACGGGAATAGGCGTTGATGTTGAAGGCGATTTTCTGCGCCTGGTATCCGTCTCGCTGCTCCTCTTCGAGTACTTGCATATCCCAAGAGGTAGCAGCTTTCGGCGGTGTCATCATGCACTCGAACACCTTGTCTCTCGCCATCTTCTTCCATTTCGAGAAGTTCTTGATCGGGCTATTGCCCCATGCCATCGGATAGGTGAGTTCTTGCTTCAGTTGCTCCACGTAGGTAGGAATCTCTCCCTCCCACTCGTAAGCCTCCCGCTTCTGCACTTTCTGTTTCTGAGGGGATTGGAAAGAAGCGGCTGATTGAGCGCATACTCCCACCGATGCCCATGGCAAAGAGAAGAACAGCAATGCTGCAATCTTATAAGTCATATTCCGTTTCATATCATTGTGTTTGATAAGATTCATCATCGTTTGTTTAATAAGATTAGTTTCTACGAAACGCCATGATGTGCGCTTCCATCGTGCAAAATTAATAAATTATCTGCAATAGATGAAGTTTATCTCAACATTTTTGCGTAACTTTGCCCAAGATAAGACAGAATGCCTCCATCGCCATACGACAGAGGCGCTATCTGAAAGAGATTGTTCCATTTTAATGAAGAGATAAACGATATGAAAATAGCAGTATTTTGTTCAGCAAACAGAAATATCGACCCCGACTTCTTCGCCATGACCGAGGAGTTGGGCAAGTGGATGGGTGAGAATGGTCACGACGTAGTATTTGGCGGATGCAACATGGGATTGATGGACAGCATCGGCAAGGCAGTAAAGGCAAATGGCGGCAGAGCCATCGGCGTGGTGCCAAGCCTGGTGGAGAAAGGTGGAAGAACCTTCGATGACCTCGATGTGGAGATTCCATGCGACAACCTGAGCGACCGCAAGGACCTCTTGCTCGCCCAGAGCGACATCGTCGTGGCATTGCCTGGTGGCATCGGCACGCTCGATGAGATTTTCACCGTTGCCGCCTCACACACCATCGGCTATCACCACAATATGGTCATCCTCTACAATATGAAGGGCTTCTGGAACTCCACCATCGCCCTCCTCGACGACATGCAGGAGAAAGGCATGATTCGTGGAGAATGGCACGACTACATAGACGTGGCAAATGACTTCGAGGAGTTGAAGGAGAAGATAGAAAAGGCATAACTTTTGAGAAATTCAAACATAACTTGGGAAATCTTCATTCATAATCTTGGAAATCTCAAACATAGGAAACAAGAAAAAGCGGAAAAACAAACTGTTAACTGTTAATCTGTTACTCAGCTTGTTTTCCCGCTTTGATTTTCTTAAATCGCAGGTTATTTCACGATAATGCTTTTACTTCGTGAACCTCTGCATCACAAGTTATTTTACGATAAACACTTTCGCCTCGTGAGCCTCCACATTCCCTTTCCATTTTCCTGCATTTCGGGCAATCGTTTTATGCTGCCATACATCATAAACGGAATACTTGCCCGCCAATCCCAACTTTGCGAAATCTACTGTCAGAGAGAGGCGCTTATCGGCGGTATTGAGGATAGCCACGGCATGGGAGCCATCAGCAAGAGGACGCACATAAATCTGATATGTATCCGTATTCACCTTGCGCTCTGCGGCTTTTCCGAGAGGGTCTTGGTTGATGGCAATCAGCTCACGGTTGAGCAAGATGCGGCGATCCTCGGCTGTCAGATGACGCAGGTCATTGCTGAGTGCCAACACGGAAGAAAGCATACACCACATACTCATCTGCGTCTGATATTCAGTATAAGAGCAACCGTTTCCTCCCAAGTCACTCGAAGGATCGCCCTTACCGTTCAATCCCACCACGAGCATATCCATGTCGGACCATTGTCCGTGTCGGGCGTATGGAGCCAAAGGAGCTGTGATGTTGACGATGTCGATGATGCCCATGGCTCCCTCAACGGTGGCTTTCCAAGTATCACGCACATCATAACTAGTGCGCCATAGTTGTCCACCCACCTCTTCGCACCATTCCTCGCACTGTCGCTGTCCCCATTCGCAGATGCCAAGCACAATATCTCGCCCTGACTTCTGGAGGGCTGATGCCATCGTGCGATAGCGCAAACGAGCCGTGGCACTGTCTTCGGGTGCATTGCAATAGTCGTATTTCAGATAGTCGATGCCCCAAGAGGCGAAGGTGCGTGCATCCTGTTCCTCGAAACCATAACTGGCAGTATAACCGCCACAAGTCAACTGAGCGGCATCGGAGTAGATTCCGAGTTTCAATCCCTTGGAGTGAACATAGTCGGCAAGGGCTTTGATGCCATGAGGAAACTTCTTGGGGTCGGGGATGATGTTGTTGTGGCAGTCACGTCCACCCTGCCATAGGTCATCGATGAAGATATACTTATAGCCAGCATCAGCCAGCCCACTCTCCACCATTGCATCCGCAGTCTCTCGGATGAGTTGGTCGGAAATATCTCCCTTGAACATATTCCAAGTCATCCACCCCATCGGCGGTGTGGGAGCGAGTTGATTACGAGGTGTTGAAACACTCTCTTCTGCATGGACAAACAATGCCGAGAAGAAAAACACGATTGTCAAAATTTTAGATCTGTACATAAGTTTAGGAATAATTTCTGTGTCAAGACACGGTTTTGGTTACAAAAATACTATTTTTCCTTGACTCCTCCAAGACTTTTAAGGTTTTTATATGCTTTTTTCTTATTGGTATTCCTCTTGATTTGCAGCAATTCCTCCATCGTGGAGTATTTGGGTTCAGAGAAGATGTTCTTGATCTCTGCGGTATATTGCAAAGCCATGGCGATGCCTATCAGATTCTTAAGAGAGATAAGTCCCTTCTGTTCAAATCGCACGATGTTGCTGACAGCCACGCCCGACTTATCCGCCACATCTTCACGTGTCAGATTCTTCTCGATACGCCGCTTTCTGAAATCACTTGCCATCTCCTTGGCAATCTCGTCCGGATTGTCATGGAGATAGTTTTCTAATATTGATAATATATTGTTATTTTCCTGCATATTCACCAAGATATTGATAATATTTTATTCCTTACGGATGCAAAGATACTTTAGTTTGCTGAAAGATGCAAACAAAAAGTTGACTATTTTCTAAAATCGCCACCCTTGCCCAGCAAGAAGTCGAAGAGGCTCAGCATTAGGATGCCATCGTCATTATAATTGGAGATGTATCTATCGCCTGCTATGATAACCTTGCGGAAGCCATCGTTGACATTCAATAGCGAGGCTTGCTCTTGGTCCACCTTCTCCTTATCTGGCAAAGCATAAGCCGACTGGATATAGAGACGTTCATCGGCACGATTCACCACAAAGTCGATTTCGAAGGTGCGACGCTGGAGCTTGCCATTCGCATCTCGCTTAAAGTTTTCCACAGTGCCTACATCTACGCTATACCCTTGCTTGCGCAGCTCATTATACACCACATTCTCCATAATGTGTGTATATTCCACCTGACGGAAATCCAAGACGGCGTTTCTAATGCCCACATCCTCAAAATAATACTTAGTACCCGTGCCGATGTACTTCCTGCCCTTCACGTCATAGCGAAGAGCCTCGCTGATAATGAAGGAATCCTGAAGATGCTCCAAATATCTTCCGATAGCTTTCACACCAAGTTCTATTCCTCCTACTGATTTGAATGTATTGGATATTCTCAACGTATTGGTACATGAACCTATCGTAGATGCCAAGAGTCGAACCAACTCTCGCATACCCTCAGCATTTTTCAAATGATTGCGTTGCAAAACATCTTTCAGATAAACCGTCTCATATATTTCACGCAGATAATTCTGCTTATCCTCGGGAGTTTCCAACTGCGCCACAGCTGGTAATCCACCATAGAGATAATAAGTCTCCAAGGCTTGACGCTTCTCGCCACCAACTCCTTCATAATACTCCGAGAAACTCAGTGGATGGATGCGAATCTCCCAACCACGACCACGAAACTCTGTAATCACATCCTTGGAGAGGAAACGAGCATTGGAACCCGTAACATAAACCTCGGCATTATCCACATGAAGATAAGAATTCAATACATCCTCAAACTCTGGAACCATCTGCACCTCATCCAAGAGAATGTAATATTTATCCTTATCCACAATCTTACTATCCACATATTCCAACAAAGCATCAGGATCACGTAGCTTCTTGTTACGGCGGTCTTCGAGATTAACTTGAATGACATGGTTATCCGCAACACCTTTATCAAGCAGATACTTGCGAAAGATGTTGAACAAGAGAAAAGATTTACCACATCGACGGATGCCAGTAATAATCTTTATCATCCCATTATCATCGGCAGAGATGAGTTGATTTAAATATGCTTTACGTTCAAAATACATCGTTTTATGACAAATTTTTGTGTCAAGACACAATTTTTGGTCACAAAAGTACGATTTATTATTGAAATCTCCAAGGCTTTTTAAGGTTTTTAATTATCTCATAAAAGAAAAAGAGCGAAAAACGAACTGTTAACTGTTACACTGTTAACCAAAAATGTTCTCAAAGCTTCCAAATCTCAAAAAAAAATGCACTTTTGGAAGTTTTGAGAACAAATACAAGGAACATAACATGTGTGGTAATCTCCCTATTCATTCAAAAGGGGATGCGATCGCTCGCATCCCCCAATATCACATTGTATCCATATCCAATACTATTGAACGACAACTTTCTTCACACTTCCATCGCTGTACTTCACGATGTTCAAGCCCTTGGTTGGCACATCCAATCGCTGACCATTCACGGAATAGCGAGAGATTTCCTTAACATCACTAGAGGTTGTGACATTATCAATACCTGTTACATCATACTCCTCTATATTATCAAATACACCCCAATTAGATATAAAATAATCATCATAAGTTCCTTTCGGAACATACAAGATACAACTTTTAGTATTTGCATTCACAAAAATAGAAGCATTAATTGATAAAGGAGATTCCCAACTTACATATACACTGGTCAAGCCACTGCAATTATAAAAAGCATCCTGACCTATCGAGGTGACACTGGAAGGAATAGTGACGCTAGTCAAGCCACTGCAATTATAAAAAGCATCCTGACCTATCGAAGTGACACTGGAAGGAATAGTGACGCTAGTCAAGCCGCTGCAATTCTCAAAAGCATACCAATCTATCGAAGTGACACTGGAAGGAATAGTGACACTGGTCAAGCCGCTGCAACCTGAAAAAGCATAACCATATATCGAAGTGACACTGGAAGGAATAGTGACACTGGTCAAGCCGCTGCAATTCTTAAAAGCATACGAACCTATCGAGGTGACACTGGAAGGAATAGTGACACTGGTCAAGCCGCTGCAACCCCGAAAAGCAGACTCACCTATCAAAGTGACACTGGAAGGAATAGTGACGCTAGTCAAGCCACTGCAACCAACAAAAACATAATCACCTATCGAAGTGACACTGGAAGGAATAGCGACGCTGGTCAAGCCGCTGCAACCTGAAAAAGCAGACGAACCTATCGAGGTGACACTGGAAGGAATGGTGAGGTTGGTCAAGCCGCTGCAACCTGAAAAAGCAGACGAACCTATCGAGGTGACACTGGAAGGAATGGTGACACTGGTCAAATTTACACCTTTATAGAAAGAATAATCGCCAATTCTATCCACACCAAAAGGGATTTCTAACTTTGTAAGTTCCTGCCCATTTTGATAGTATTTTATAACACCAACAGGAATGCTTTGCCAAGAACTATGAGACACACCAAGACTGTTTTCTAAATCTGAGGCTAAGATGCAATTACACTCTTTTAAATTCGAACAATCCCGAAAAGCATACTTACCTATCGAAGTGACACTGGAAGGAATAGTGACACTAGTCAAGCCGCTGCAACCCCGAAAAGCAGACTCACCTATCGAAGTGACACTGGAAGGGAGGGTGACACTAGTCAAGCCGCTGCAATAATAAAAAGCATATTTACCTATAACATCGTCCGATGTATAACAATCACTATTATAAGTATAATAATAATAATCTCCTCCCTTCACTATTTTAGCTTCAGAGAGATCTAAATTTGCCAACTTTCCCGCAGTACCATTCCCATTAACGTTCTTCCCCGCCATTTCACGTATGAAACAAAGATCTGTGCCATTAATCTCACCTACAATCTTGAGATTAGTAAGTTTATATTTCTTTATAGAACCAATCTTATCTGGCAAAGTTCCAGCCTCATCCAACTTGACGGTGATTTGTCTTGTTATCAAATCGTCATCAGCTGCATGGATTGCCAAGCAACCCAATACCATAAACACAGCTGTCAAGAACAGCCCTTTCAAAGTAAATGTTCTCATAAATTATCTCTTTTAATTATTATTCTTTTGTTGCTAATATTGCAGTAATAAGCTTTTTAAAATCTGTTCTTTTTACTTTTCCACAAATCTGACATTTAGGATTCATCTGTGAATTTATGACATAATAGTCACCTTCACGCTCGATACAAGCATGAGCAAAGCCATGGCGCAAATGCTTAAGTAAAGGCGCACAAACACCCTTTCCTTTGTAACATAGAGTATTTGGCGTCCCAGGAAACATCAACTCTTTTTTACCTTTGTCAGTATCATGAATCAAAGAAATTTTGTTTTTAGTCTCAAGTGGCACTTTGTTATAGGAATAACCCTTATGACTACCCGTCCCCTCTCTTTCATATTGATACAAGACATCATAAAAAAGCTTGAGGTCATCAGACTTCAAAGAAGTACTAAATTGTCCCATATATAAAAAGCTTATTGATTTTTATTGCGCTCTGCAATGATTCCATCGTATTCCTCTTTCGTAAAATCTTGCCCACACTGTGTACAAACATAATCACCAGTTTTCTCCTGTACATAGCCCCACCCCAAATGAGTTTCTTTCTCAAATTTAGGATGCGAACAAGGTTTGTTTCCCCATTGTTTACGAAGTTCTTCCGCTTTTAAATAGTCCATATCATTTCCTTTCTAAACCAACCCAATCACCCAAGGCTAGCAGCTAATAAAACAGAAAGCGTGGGATCTCCTCGTTACTCGTCCCACGTTCTGAGGCCTTCGCATTGCCCTACACAGTTGAACGAGCAACGTCGAAGCCCACGCCGATATGAATACACTTATCCCTATACAGATATAAGACACATTGCATTACACAATATGCCATACCAGTAAAGGGATGTGGCAATACACATCCCGAGAGCATCTACCGTTGCATTGTTCCGACTGTGTAAGAAAGTTGCGAAGTTTCAGAACGTCAAGAACAAAGCGTCAAGTAAACGCCTTATTGTTATGTCGGAATACCTCAACCCTCCCTATTCCTCGTCTCGGCAAACCTCCAGAAAGAAGAAATGAGCCTCAACTCGGCGTGAGCAGAATCGGTATCCGATTGCAAAGGTAAAGAAAATTATTGGAAAGTTGTATCGTTTTCGCTCACTTTTTTACTGAGGACATTGAAAAAAGTAATTGTGAGGGGACACAAAGAGAACTAAACGAGAGAAAAGCAGTCAAAAAGGGATGCGATTACTCGCACCCCAAATATTTATTTTGCGTCAATGTATTCCATATTTTTGTGTCATGACACAGAAATTTTCAGTTAAAGGACGGAAAAACAACTGTTACACTGTTGCAACTGTTGCAGAACCATAAATAAGGCACAGATTACGCAGAACCATGTAATCAGCGTAATCCGTTCCTAAAAATCATAAAATATCTGTGCCCAAATCCATTAACCGAGCAGCTTCTCCGCCATCGCCTTGCCCAATGCCTCGCATTGCGCCTTGACCTCCGGCGTAATCGCCTGCTTCATATCCACAGGCTCACCCACAGCCTCGTAGTGCAATCTGGTGTCGTTCCACTCTTGAATCTTTGCTACCGCTTTGCTTGCCCAGCAGTGAGAGCCATACCAACCGAGGAGGTGGTTCTTGATGTCCTTGTTGGCGAGCTCTGAGAGGAGGACTTCCATCTCGTGATAAAGACCGGCATTGTAGGTAGGAGCACCCACAATCAAGCCCTTATAACGGAAGATGTCACGGAGGATGTAGCTGTGATGCGTCTTCGAGATATTATACATCACGATGTTCTTCACGCCAGCCTTGCTTGCTGCACGGGCGATGATTTCAGCCATGCGCTCGGTGTTGCCGTACATGGTGCCGTAGCAGATAACCAAGCCCGGCTCCGTCTCGTACTTCGACATCTTATCATACATGCCGATAACCTTCTCAATATGCTCGTGCCAAACAGGACCATGGGTTGAGCAGATGTAATCCAGCTCCACGCCAGCCAACTTCTTCAAGGCATTCTGAACAGGGATTCCATACTTACCCACAATGTTTGAGTAGTAGCGAACCATCTCCAGCCAGAAAGTCTCGCAGTTGATTTCCGTATCGATGATTCCGCCGTTCAGCGCGCCGAAACAGCCGAAGGCATCGCCCGAGAAGAGCACCTTGTTCTTCGCATCCAGGGTAACCATGGTCTCTGGCCAGTGAACCATAGGGATGAGAACAAAGCTCAGCTCGTGGTTGCCCAAAGACAGGGTTTCGCCATTCTTCACCTCTACCACATCATCGGTAACGCCATAGAAGCCTTCGAGCATTCCCAGGGTCTTCTTGTTGCCCACAATCTTGATGTTAGGGTAATATTTCTTGATGAGGGCGATGGAGCCGCTGTGGTCAGGTTCCATGTGGTTGATGATGAGGTAATCGATTTCGCGGTCGCCAATCACCTCGTGGATGTTCTCGAGGAACTGGGTGAAGAAATCTACCTCTACAGTATCTACCAGCGCTACCTTCTCATCGTCAATGATATAAGAGTTGTAGCTCACTCCGTTAGGCAAAGGCCAGAGGCCCTCAAAACGATGCTTGTTGCGGTCGTTAACGCCTACGTAATAAATCTTGTTTGTAATTTCTGTCATATCCTTATATTTTTATAATTCCTTCTTCTTTTGCTCTCCGAATTCCTTGGAAACATAATTGTAGATGTCCTTGCAGCATTCGGTGGAGAATTCCTGGGCACTCTTCAAGAGGCTATCCCATTGCGCCTCAGATAATCCACGGTCGATATCCTCGCGGGTGATTCCATCCTTGATCAGTCCGAATACGAAACCGGCATTGAAGTTATCGCCGGCTCCGATGGTGCTCACCGGCTTCATCTTCTCCGAAGGATAACTCTTGGCAAAGCCGTTCTCGGCACGAACCTCTACAGGCTCAGCGCCCTGGGTGCAGATAAACTTCTTGCAGTAGAAACTGATTTCGGCATTATAAACCTTATCCGCCTCCGGTTTCTTGTAGAGGATTCCGAAGTCCTCGTGGCTTCCGCGCACGAAATCAGCCATCTCCAGGTTCTCTATCAGATTAGGCGTAATCTTCATGATTTCGTTCTGATGAGAAGCACGGAAATTCACGTCGTAATAGAGGATGGCTCCACGACTCTTGGCGTATTCCAGGAAGCCAGCCACCTGAGGGCGAACCACAGGATTCAGGGCGAAGAACGAACCGAAGAGTACAATATCGCCAGCATTGATTTCGGGAGTGGCAAACTCCAGTTGGTCGTGCGGATGATCCTTGTAGAAGATGTAGTCGGCATTGTTGTTGTCATCGAGGAATGCCAACGACAGAGGCGACTTCGAGTCTGGGAAGATGCTCACGTTGTCAGCATCCACGCCATTGTCTCTCAAAAACTGAATCACGTATTCTCCGATGCGGTCGTTGCCTGCCTCACTGATGAAGGAGGCGTTGACGCCCGAACGTCCCAACGAGACAAGGGCATTGAATGACGAGCCGCCCGGTACAGCCTCTATCGGCTTGCCGCCCTTGAAGATGATGTCAAGCACGGTTTCTCCTATTCCTATTACCTTGCGCATTTGTTTATCTGATGTTTCTTATTTTATCGTTTATCACTTTCTATTTTATTTCCAAAACAAGGAGATGATTTTCTCATTAGCATAGAGAAAGGCAATTCCTCTTAATAGGGAGCAAAGATAGCAGAATTCTGTGACAACACAAAAAGAAAGCCTCATTTTTTATCTTTTTTACAATTTCCCATTATTTGTTCAATGCTCTGAACAGATTTCATCGAAAAATGTTCAACGCTCTAAACAATTTTCCTCTAAATTTGTTTTGTACTCTGAACAAATTATCGTATCTTTGCCACCGAAATCAAAAACATCAAGTATGGAAACCCTTTTTAATCAAAGCAGACGCCTACTGAGGATGACCTCACTCAACTATGTGAGACCCATCATCCAACAAGTACACTGGAACCAAAGATTGGTTTCAATCAGAGGAGCACGTGGCGTAGGAAAGACCACCCTACTGCTGCAATACATCAAGCAGACGTATGGCGACAACCCCAAGGAAGCCATCTACGTGAGCCTTGACAACTTGTATTTCAGCCGGCACTCCTTCCTCGACTTCGTGGACGACTTCTACAAAATGGGGGGCAAGCACATCTTTGCCGATGAGGTACACAAATATCATGGATGGAGCCAGGAATTAAAGAATGCCTATGATGCCTATCCCGACATGCGCTTTGTCATCACGGGCTCTTCCATCCTCAACATTCTCAACTCGGATGCCGACCTCTCCCGCCGCTGCATCAACTACAATATGCAAGGATTGTCATTCCGTGAGTATCTGCGCTTGTGCGAAGGCATTTCCTTTGATGCCGTGGATTTGCCGACCCTATTGACACATCCCGATGAACTTTGCATGAAGGTCAACGACCAATGCCGTCCCCTCGCTTATTTCGAGAAATACCTAAAGATGGGATATTATCCATTTGTCTTGGAGGGAGAAGAAGATTACTACGAACGCATCGCCAACGTCGCCAAGCTCATCCTCGAAATCGAATTGCCACAACTATGCGGTGTCGATGTCGCCAATATCCGAAAGTTGAAGAGCCTCTTGGCTGTTTTGGCTTCTGAATATCCCATGCAACTGGACATGCAGAAATTGTCGGCAATGGCTGGGATGTCTCGCACCACCCTGCTCGCCTACTTGCAATATCTGCAAAGAGCCAAGCTCATCAACTTGCTATATTCCGGGGATGTATCGCTGAAGAAGATGCAACGCCCCGACAAAATTTACATGGAGAACAGCAACTTGATGCAAGCCTTGTCGCTGAACGGGGTGAACGAGGGCACTCAGCGAGAAGCCTTTTTCGTCAATCAGCTCTCCTATCAGCACCGCATCGAATACGCTTCCTCGCAAGCCGACTTCCTCGTGGATGGCAAATACACCTTCGAGGTGGGAGGCAAGTCGAAGGACGGCAAGCAAATAGCAGGAGTCACCGACTCTTTCATTGCTGCCGATGGCATCGAGCATCCTTTCGGCAACAAGATTCCACTTTGGTGCTTCGGATTACTATATTAAAACTTAACATTTTAATATCTTAAAAATATGAAAGCAAAAAAAATGAGATTATCCTTTCTTACAATTATGCTACTGTTCTGTACCAGTATTTTTTCACAACAATTTCAATGTGAAAAAATGCACGATGACATAAAAAAATGGAATGAAATTAAGCAGCCTAAAAATAACACCAAATGGGCAAATGCCATCGTAAGTAACAAATTATTCCAACAGAATTCGGATGGAAGTCTTGAATACGTTTATATTTTCAATTCTACAGATAGCTTCAATATTGAAACTATTCGAAATATTTCATTCGACTTCATTGGCTATGAATTTCCCAATTTAGACAATGCGACCAGAGCTGACATGCAAACCAATTCACCTAAAAATGGATTAATTTTCAAAGGAAAGATTCTTAAACTTGGTATCTTCAATGGTATGATGGAAGTAAATCAAATACATGGAAATGTTCTTTTTGACATAAGATTTAAGCCCAACAGAATAAGATTCTCCATCAAAATACAAAACTACCAAGTTGTCAAGGCAAACTCTGCTGGCCTAGCAGAAAATTACATAGAATATATTAACAAGTGCTTTCCGCTAAACCAAGAATCCAATCATAAAAAAAGTTTTGCAATGGCATTTATTAATGCAAATAGCAATTGTCTTAATTACACAAAAAAATATTTAGATTATCTAAATACACACATAAAGGAAAGCCAACCAACCGATGAGTGGTAGGCTATCTTAACCTAACAAATGAAATACAACACATATACATTAGACAATGAACTCCGCATCATCCACTTGCCTTCCGACAGCAAGGTGGTATATTGCGGCTATCAGATCAACGCTGGCACTAGGGACGAGGAGCTGGGCGAAGAGGGATTGGCTCACTTCTGCGAGCACGTCACCTTCAAGGGCACCGAGCGACGCAAGGCTTGGCATATCCTCAACTGCCTGGAGAGCGTGGGAGGCGACCTCAACGCCTACACCAACAAGGAGGGCACGGTATATTATGCCGCCATCCTGAAGGAACATATCGCCAGAGCCGTGGACCTCCTCTCCGACATCGTCTTCCACTCCACCTATCCCCAACAGGAGATAGACAAGGAGGTGGAGGTCATCTGCGATGAAATCGAGAGCTACAACGACTCGCCAGCTGAATTGATATACGATGAGTTTGAGAACATCCTCTTCAAGGGAAATTCCCTGGGGCACAACATCTTGGGTACTGCAGAACAAGTGCGCCAGTTCACGACCGAGGATGCCTTGCGATTCACCCGAAAGCTCTATCGCCCCGACAACGCCGTGTTCTTCGCCTACGGCGACATCGACTTCAAGAAGCTGGTGACGCTCTTGAAAAGGAGCGTGGGAAGTGAAGAGTTAAGAGTAAAGAGTGAAGAATTCAACTGTTGTGAAGAACGAAGAGTGAAGAGCACGGGAAGTGAAGAACGAAGAGTGAAGAGTGAAGAATCCAATTCCCCCGAAGGGCAAACCATTATGATGGAGAAGCATACCCATCAAGCCCACGTGATGATAGGCACCCAGGCCTACGATGTGCATGACGACCGCCGCATGCCGCTCTATCTCCTGAACAACATCCTCGGCGGTCCCGGCATGAATGCCAAGCTCAACCTCGCCCTCCGTGAGCACAACGGACTCGTATATACCGTGGAGAGCACGATGGTGGCTTATGGCGACACGGGCACTTGGAGCATCTATTTCGGTTGTGACGAGCACGATGTGAAGCGCTGCCTCCGCTTGGTACGCAAGGAGTTGGATAAGTTTATGGAGAAGCCTCTCTCCGATGCCCAACTGCGTGCTGCCAAGAAACAAATCAAGGGACAGATAGGCGTGGCTTACGACAACCGAGAGAACTTCGCCCTCGACTTCGGCAAGAGCTTCCTTCACTATGGCTGGGAGAAGAACGTGGACCGCCTCTATGAGCAAGTGGATGCCATCACCGCCCAGCAGATGCAAGCCGTCGCCCAGGAGCTATTCGATGAGCATCGTCTCACCACGCTGATATTCAAGTAAAGCTAAATCGAACTGTTACAGTGTTACACGAAGCTATGAAAGAATGGAGAAGGAAAGAGAGGGTGAGGAAGCGAGCGACAAAAAGCAATAATACGCAAAGAAGGCAATCGCTGGGGAATATGGAATCCCTTGGCGACTGCCTTCTCGTATATTACCTATTGAATTAAAAACTGTTTCTTCAATTTTACTTGCCCATGCACAACTTGTTGTTGACTGATACTGCCTGGGCGATACATGCTGCTACTACAGCGAAAACCATTCCTAATACTAACATAACTTGTTCCTTTCTCTAATTATTAAATCTGTTATCCTTAAATCTTTTTTCTTGTATATCGTAAGCCTCAGCGAGGAGACACAAGCCTCAACACGTAGAAGCCGACTTTATTTCCTTGCCCCTTCCAGGGCCTCTATGCTTTCTCTTCCGAGAAGCCTTGCAGCTTATTTGCAAGCGTTGATTCCGAGGTTTATACCTGCGAAAGCGATCACTGCAAATGCTACAACTGCTACTGTCATTATCCCAAATGTCATCATAATCTTTTTCCTTTCTTTTAATACCTAATCAATCTTTTCAGTTACCTGAATCAATCTTTTCAGTTATCCTTTTTACTAATCTTTTATCCTTACTTCTTTATTTCGAGTGCAAAGGTAACGCTTTATGTGTGCGCACACAAATAATTTAAGAACTTTCTTTCGGTAAAGCCTCATTTCTTGATGAAGGTCAAGAAAAAGGGGGAATGCCATGCAAGCACTCCCCCTTCCTTTATCTTATGCCGCCATTGGTATAGTGTCCATACTTGATTTATGCTGCCATTGGCGTGCCGTAGTGTCCACGCTTCGCCCACATCGCCAGCAGAGCTGTGAGCCTACCCTTCTTGCCTTGCATCTGATACACAGCCTAGATGTCCACCAGCGAGAAGGTGTCGGGCACGAAGGCAAGCAGATTGCTAGGACCGGAGTGGTTCACCAAGCGACGATCGCTATCTATCGCCTTCTCCCACTTCTCGCCATTCGCCAGTTAGAGCACCATCGCCTTGCGATAACCATTCGCCAAAGCTCGCTTGGCAAACTCGGCATAAGCCTTGTTGTCGGCTAGCTGGGCGGTCTCCATGATCTCGCCTTCAAGTCGCTCTGCCAACTGGCGTGCTTTCTTGCAATCCACTTTGGTTCACCTTGCTGGCGCTCTCCACGGTGGCGAAAGCCTTCTGCTCGTCCTCGCCAAAGGTGAGGATGACCTCCTTGATCCAAGCCGCCTCGCTATTGCAGATGTAGCGCAAGAGACAAGCCTGGCGAGTCAGCTCCTTGTAGGAGTCGAGATTGTAACTGTAGATGGCACCTTTGTTGCCATTACGACTTGGGTTCATTGCGATGACGGAGCCGCTGAGCTGCTTGCAGTCATCAAAAGATTGTAACTGTAACATAATATTAATTTGTTTAGTGTTTTAATAAGCTCTTTTTGCAGAGCTTGATTGCCTATGTGGTTAATCGGTTGCAAAAGTAATCAAAATAATCCAAACCGCAAAATTTCGCCTTGCGCTTAGAGCCCATTTAACATTTGGCTCTTTTCAAAAAGCTTGCAATCATATATCTGTAACTTACAGAGAATGTTAATTTTTTCTGTTAACATTTCATTTTCGGGTATATCATTCCATATTTTCTGTTTGGCTGGGATGGCACCTCGTTCAGACAAAGTCGAATCGTGTAACAGTTGTAACAGTGTAACAGTTCATTCGGGATGGTGGGGAGACGTTACACCTCTTTAATAATAATATATATACTTCTTTTTAATAAGTGGGGGGTATGGGAAAAACAACTGTTACACTTTCGATTCTCAGCTAACGAACATACGACTTACGAACCAGAAAACTATGAGTTGCGAACGGCAAAACTACGAGTTAGATTATTTAACACTTCATTTTGTCTATTATTCGGAAAATCTTCATACTTTCGTAACTGAGTACTAACGTAAAAATGAGATGTTTTATGAACAAGATAACAGATAATCTTGCAGATCAGACATTAGTTTCTGTATGTATGGCCACATATAATGGTGGGAAATACATCCGTGAGCAAGTGGATTCCATCTTGAACCAGGAATTCAAGGAAAACCCAAATGTAGAATTGGAACTCGTGATGAGCATCTTCATCATATCGGCGAAGTGATTTACAATCATCATGCCCCATTCTTTTCCTTAAAGGACCAGATAGGAATCTATGGTTTCAGCATGGGTTTCTGCAAGGAAGAGTTGAAGTATATCCTTCCGCTTCCATCCTTTGTGGCTGGTCACGACAAATATATCCAGTATAGCCTAAAGTGGAGGAACAAACTGCATTTCATAGATGAGCCTTGTGCCATCCATAGATGGACGGGCACTCATAACGTATCAAGTTTTACCCACAACAATAGTCAACCACCATTTTTCGTGAAATGCTTATTCCGACTAAACACCTACCTTTCCGTCATTTGGCGGAGTATCGTGAGATAAAAATGTAACACTGTAACAGTGTAACAGTTGTTTTCTATCATCACATTACAGAATGAGGCGGTATTCCTAGAGATGGAATATCGCCTCATTGCCCTCATTAAAGAGGAGGTCGAGGATGCTCATATTGGGCAGGAAGCCGTGCTTCTGCTCATACACCTGATAATATCGCTTCGGTGTGAAATCGGGGTCAGGAAGCGGCTTCTTCGGACGAATCGCATCACGGAAGTCCACGACATCAAAGTGTTGAGTGTTCTTCGGGAAGTACTCATCCGTCACCTTCACGTTCGGACGAATGTCGAGGAGCTCTATCATCTTCTCCATGATTTCCATGTTGAAGTCGAAGAGGAAATCGTATTTCTTCTCATAGAAAGGGCGGATGTCGTCCTGGTAATACTCGAAGAAAGGACTCTCGCCGTATGCCGAGAGGAGGGCATTCCAATGCACATGTCGCCAGTTGGCATGGTCGGAGATACGGATGTCCTTCATCGCCATCGACGTGTCGTGGTTGGTGGGGATGGTGAGGGAGAGAGGTCCATTCGTAGTGGCGATAATCATACGGTTGCGATACGTCTGCTTGATGAAGCTCTCATGACGCTCTATCAAGCACTCGTCGTAGCGGTTCAGCTTCTGATACCACTGCACAGGACCAAAATAGCTGGAAGAAAGTAATGCAGTCAAAATTAAATTATTAATTATAATGAATAAATAATAAATGAGCGCATTCTAAGCCAGAGTATTCTTCACTTAGAATATCTTATACGCCTTGCCCACTATCTGATGCTTGTGGACAAGCGTCTCGCCCCCTGCCGTCTTGACGAGGTAGTAGCGGCAATCCTTGCAGCCACAACGCTCACAGCAGATGGTAGGGATGATGTACTGGCTCTTGCCCAATCGGATGGTGTCGCCTGGCAAGCGCACGATGCGACCGATGAAAAACGCCTCTTTCCAACCTTTCGAGCGATAACCTTCCATCGACTTGCCCGTATATTTCGACTTCGGGGTGACCACGCACTCCACCGAATCGGTGAAAACTATCGTCTCGCCACGCCCAAATCGGTCGCAATCAATCCTGTTCACTATCACTCGGTTGCCCTCCTTCAAGTGAGGCGGCAGACCGCCCGAAGGCACCGAATAGACAGTGAATGCGTAGGTGCGGATTACCCAAGCGAGGAGCAATGCCAGCACCAACGAGATCAGGAATTTGATAGCTATTTTCAAACTTACTTGATATTATCCACAAACGTGAAGAGGCGGTTCCAGCGGATACCGGAGAAGCCCGGATGGTCTGGGCTGTGGCTCCACCAAATGAAGATAGGCTTGCCCACGATATGGTCTTCTGGCACGAAGCCCCAGTAGCGTGAGTCGGCTGAGTTATGACGGTTGTCACCCATCATCCAGTAGTAGTCGAGCTTGAAGGTGTAGCTCTTCGCCAACTTGCCGTTGATGAAGATGTTGCCCTTGCCGTCCACCTTCAGGTCGTTGCCCTCATACACCTTGATGCAGCGCTCATACACAGGCAGGTTCTTCAGCGTGAGGGCTATCGACTTGCCCTTCTTCGGAATCCACACCGGACCGTAGTTGTCGCGCGTCCAACCGGTATAGGCGTTCAGCGGATAGAGGTCGCCATAGGTGGCATCAGTATTGATGGAGATGCTCTGCACCAAGTTCTTGTTCGCCTTCAAAGCCTCGTAAGCCTTACGGGTCAGAGGGATGGCTCCCGTCTGATTGTAGGTGAGGAGGTCTTCGTTGGTGATGCCAAGCTGGTCGGCTAGTTCGACAGGGAACTCGCCCTTGAGCTTCATCTTATAGGTATATTGCACGTTGTCAGGCTCCTTGTTGGCCTTGCCATCGAGATATACGATGCGGTTCTTGATCTGGAGGGTCTGTCCTGGCAAGCCCACGCATCGCTTCACATAGTTCTCTCGGCGGTCGGTAGGACGGCTGATGATGTCGCCATACTCGCCTGGGGTATTGGCGATGTAACTGCGGCCGATGTTATACACCTGCTCGAAGTAGCGACGCTGCTGCAGAGGATTCATCGTGCGCACGTCTTTCGCCTGACCGTTTTGGTCCAGTATCTGCTCGCCGAAGCTATATACCATCTGATAGTAGTCCTGAGCCTGGTAGCGCTCCTCATTGACGAGGGTATCGCCAGCAGGATAGTTGAACACCACGATGTCGTTGAGCTTCACGTTACCCAATCCCTTCACACGGCGGTAATCCCAGTGAGGCCACTCCAGGTAGCTCTTCACATTGACGAGCGGCATGGTGTGCTGGGTCAAAGGCATGGTGAGCGGTGTCTCAGGAATGCGAGGTCCGTAGCTCACCTTGCTCACGAAGAGGTAGTCGCCCGTGAGGAGGCTCTTCTCCAAGGAGCTAGATGGAATCACGTAGTTCTGGAAGAAGAAGAGATTGATGAAATACACTGCCACGAGGGCGAAGACGATGGCATCCACCCAACTCATGATGAAGCGCACCGGACCTTCCTCGTCCTTCCACCACTGCCAACGTATCTTCTTGGTGATGTAAATGTCGTAGATGAATGGCACCACGATGAGTCCCAGCCAGCTCTTCAGCCATATCAAGAATGCGAGGTACAGCACGATGACTACGGCGAATTTCGCCCACTGCACCTTCATGTTCAGTTGTTGTTTCTCTTTGTCTATCATATTTTCTTGTGAAAAGGAAAACGTCAAGCATTCCTTTCTCTTAATTTAGAACTTAAACAAATCAGATGTGGTGAGCAAGCCGCTATGGTTGGCGGTGAACTCAGCTGCCAATACGGCACCGAGAGCGAATCCCTTGCGAGAGTGAGCGCTATGCTCGATGGTAATCATATCAGCCTCAGAGTCGTACATCACGGCATGGATGCCTGGCACCTCGCCATCACGCACACAGTTGATGACCAAGTCCTCGTCGGTGATGTTCTGGTCGCCCTCATCGCTATGACCATCGTTTGTCCAGTAGGTCACGCCACGCTTCCAGTCCTTCTTTCTATCCACGTTGTCGATGATTTCCTCAGCCAGGGTGATGGCAGTGCCGCTAGGAGCATCGAGCTTATGTACGTGGTGGGTCTCCTGCATGCACACGGAGTACTGTGGGAAACCGTTCATAATCTTGGCGAGATAGCGGTTGACGGCAGAGAAGATAGCCACGCCGATGCTGAAGTTGGAAGCCCAGAAGAGGGTTTGCTTGCCATCAGCACAGAGTTTCTCCACGTCTTCCTTGTGGTCTTTCATCCAACCAGTAGAGCCACTCACCACCTTCACGTTGTGAGCGAAAGCCTTCAAATAGTTGCCGTAAGCGGCAGTAGGGTTGGTAAACTCGATAGCGACATCAGCCGAGCAGAACTCAGGGCTGTCGATGTCCTCAGGGTTATTCACGTCAATCTTACAAACGATTTCATGGCCACGCTGCAGGGCGATCTCCTCGATCATGTGTCCCATCTTGCCATAGCCGATCAAAGCAATTTTCATCTTTATCTTGTTTTTATTGTTTTTACTCATTCCTAGAGAGTTAGACCACATGATACGGTAAAACACCGTATTAGCACCTTCGCTTTCTCCTCTTGATTTCGGCCTTTCATCCGAACGTTTCGGCAAAAATAATCATTTTTCTGCAAAAAACACCCTTATTTTAGTAAAAAACACTCGGAATATAGTAATAAATAGAAAAATTTGCTTATTTTTGCAGTGTTTTAGGGCTTTTGCCCTTATAAAATAGGATTCAAAAGTAATGAATGTATGAAATACATATTTGAGACAAAGATGGAGGTGCGCGACTATGAGTGCGACATCGAGGGCATCGTCAACAATGCCAACTACCTGCACTACATGGAGCATACCCGTCACCTCTTCCTACAGAAGCGAGGCCTCAGCTTCGCCGAGATGCACCGCAAGGGTGTGGATGCCGTGGTGGCTCGCATGAACTTGCAATACAAGACGCCATTGCAGTGCGATGACGAGTTTATCTCTCGCCTCTGGCTGGAGAAGCAGGGAGTGAGATACATCTTCCACCAAGACATCTTCCGTGCCTCCGACGAGCGACTCTGCCTCCGCGCCACAGTGGAGCTGGTGTGCCTCATCAATGGCAAGCTCGGCAATAGCGAAGAGTACGACAAGGCACTGCTGTAACAATGTAACAGTGTAACAGTTGTTTTTCCCATAGGCGAAAACCCAGCGAAGACAATTCTTCACGAAAACTATTGTAAAATCCAAATAAAAAGAAAACCATTATGGAGCAATTATTGCATTATGTGTGGAAACACAAGCTGTTTCCGCTCTCCCCTCTCTCCACCACGCTACATCAGCCGGTGGAAGTCATCGACCCCGGATTGCACAACCGCAATGCGGGTCCCGACTTTTTCAATGCGAAAGTAAAAATCAACGGCACACTCTGGGTGGGCAACGTGGAGATTCACGACAAGGCGAGCGACTGGTATCTGCACGGCCACGAAAAGGACGAGCGATACGACAACGTCATCCTCCACGTATGCGGCATCATCGACCTAGAGGCTAGAAACTCTAAGGGCGAACCGCTCACGCAGATGCTGCTCAGCATCCCCGACAATGTGATGCGCCACTACAAGGAACTATTGAGCATCGACCAATATCCTCCTTGCTATCAAATCATCCCCTCGCTCACCCGACTCACCGTGCATTCCTGGATGAGCGCCCTACAGACGGAACGCCTCTCGCAGAAGACGGATGCCATCGAGCAGCGTGTGCGCCAATGCAATGGCGACTGGGAGAACGCCTACTTCGTAACCCTCGCACGCAACTATGGCTTCGGCATCAACGGCGACGCCTTCGAGCAATGGGCACTCGGCATTCCCCTCCACTCGGTGGATCATCATCGAGACAACCTCTTCCAGATAGAAGCCATCTTCCTAGGTCAGGCAGGTCTCCTGGAACTGAATACCATCCCCGAAAAATACCAAAAGGATGCACTCAACGATGGCAATTTCTCGAAGCTTCGGAATGAGTATCTCTATCTCGCCCATAAGTTCTCGCTCACACCGATGGACAGCAAGCTATGGCGATTCCTTCGCCTGCGCCCACAGAACTTCCCTCACATCCGCCTCTCGCAACTCGCCAACCTCTACTTTCAGCGCAAGGCGAGCCTCAGCCAACTGCTCGATGCCACTTCGGTGAAGGAAGCGAAACAGGTACTCTCCACCTCGGTGACACCCTACTGGGAGACGCACTACACCTTCGGAAGCGAGAGCATCCGCAACGAGAAGCACATCTCGCCTTTTTCGCTCAACCTGCTCGTCATCAACACCGTCATCCCCATCCTCTTCGCCTACGGCAGACACCGAGGAGAGGAGAAATACTGCGACCGAGCCTTCGACTTCCTCGAATCACTCCACGCCGAGAACAACCATATCGTGAGAATGTGGCAGCAATGCGGATTGCCAGTGGAGAACGCCGGGGACAGCCAAGCCCTCATCCAACTGAAGAAAGAATATTGCGACAAGAAGGAATGCCTCCGCTGTCGCATCGGATACGAATACTTAAAGAGAAAGTGATGGATCAACAAGAAATACTAAATACAATCGTGCTGACGAGACTGAACTATTTCAGCCTTGCCGGAATGCTCGACCTCTACCGCAAGGTGGGTTCGGCAACAACTATCCTAGAGAACAAGGACAACATCCAAGACATCCTCCCCGATGCCTCGCCCAAGCTCCTCACCGCCCTCGCCAACACCGACGAGGCACGCAAGAGAGCCGAGGTGGAACTGGAGTACGACCTACGCTATGGCATAGAAGCCATCTGTATGAATGACGACCGCTATCCCCAGCGTCTGAAGGAATGCGACGATGCGCCGCTCATGCTCTTCTACAAGGGCAATGCCAACCTCAACCAGCAACGAGTCATCAACATTGTGGGCACTCGCCACTGCACTCCTTACGGCGAGGACCTCATCCGCCGCTTCGTGAGCGACCTCAGGCAGCTCTGTCCGCAAGTACTCATTGTGAGCGGTTTGGCATACGGAGTAGATATCTTGGCGCATCGACAAGCCCTCGACAAGGGATATGAGACGGTGGGCGTGTTGGCGCATGGCTTGGACGACCTCTACCCTTCCCGACACAAGGAGACGGCTCGCAGAATGACGGAGCAAGGAGGACTGCTTACCGAGTTTCTCACCCAGACGAACGCCGACAAAATCAACTTCGTGCGCCGCAACCGCATCGTGGCAGGCATGTCGGATGCTTGCATCTTGATAGAGAGTGCCGCCCATGGTGGAGGCCTCATCACGTGCGAGATCTCGCAAGCCTACAACCGTGATGTCTTCGCCTTCCCTGGCAGGATAGGCGACTACTACAGCGAGGGCTGCAACAACCTCATCCGCTCGAATGGTGCCACGCTCCTCACCAGTGCCGCCGACTTCGTGAAGGACATGGGATGGCAAGACGACTCGAAGCTGATGCAAGCCAAGCGACAAGGCATCGAGCGAAGTCTCTTCCCCGACCTCTCGGCAGAAGAACAAGCCATCGTGGATGTCCTCACCCAGCACAACGACTTGCAAATCAACGTCATCTCCGTACAAGCCCACATCGAGGTGACTCGCCTCCCTGCCCTCCTCTTCACCCTGGAGATGAAGGGCATCATCAAGACATTGGCAGGGGGAATGTATCATTTGTTGATGTAGTCTTCTTGATTTTCAAAAATTTGCAGTAACTTTGCAGCCGCAAAAAGTTAGATTCATGAAAATAGGAAATATAGAATTTGGGCCTCAGCCCCTCTTCCTCGCTCCGATGGAAGACGTGACAGATATTGGATTTCGTATGCTCTGCAAACGATTTGGTGCCGCTATGGTTTATACCGAGTTCGTGTCGGCAGAAGCCTTGGTGCGCTCGATCAAATCGACCGTCAACAAGTTGACCATCAGTGACGAGGAACGTCCTGTGGGCATTCAGATATATGGTCGCACTACCGCCGATATGGTGGAGGCTGCCAAGATAGTGGAGCAAGCGCATCCCGATGTCATCGACCTCAACTTCGGTTGTCCGGTCAAGAAGGTGGCAGGCAAGGGAGCGGGAGCAGGTATGCTCCGCAACATCCCTTTGTTGCTCGACATCACTCGTGAGGTGGTGAAGGCAGTGAACGTGCCAGTCACCGTGAAGACCCGTCTGGGATGGGATTGCGACAACCTCATCATCACCGAGTTAGCCGAGCAGTTGCAGGATTGTGGCATCCAAGCCCTTACCATCCATGGCAGAACCCGAAGCCAGATGTACACGGGCGAGGCAGACTGGAGCCTCATCGGTGAGGTGAAGAACAATCCTCGCATCCACATCCCTATCATCGGCAATGGTGACATCGCCACTCCTGAGGAAGCCAAGCTTGCCTTCGATCGCTATGGCGTGGATGCCGTGATGATTGGCAGAGCCACCTTCGGCAGACCTTGGATATTCAAGGAAATCCGTGATTATCTCGACAATACAGGTGCCGCCCCATTGACGGTGGATGAGAAAATCGACCTCTTGGAGGAACAGCTCCGCATCAATGTGGAGCGCATTGACGAGTATCGTGGCATCCTCCACACTCGCCGTCATCTCGCTGCCTCCCCTATCTTCAAGGGCATCCCCGACTTCCGACAGACGAGAATCGCCATGCTGAGAGCCACTACCGTGGAGGAACTGAAAGAGATATTGAAAGAATGCCGCGAGAGAATCAAAGCGATACAATAATATACTGATAAAGGGAGAATCCAAACTTTTCTATTGGAATCTCCCTTTATCTATTTTCTCACTGTTAACAGTTGTAACCGTGTAACAGTTGTTTTTACTTCAAAATGGAAGCGCCTTCGAGCAGGGCGAGAGCCTTGTTCTCATTCTCCTCCATGATTTCACGCTCTCCCGGCCCCTTATCATTGATGCCGCAGAGGTGCAGGATGCCGTGGATGATGACGCGGTGAAGCTCAT
>ERZ1026894.495-NODE-495-length-28687-cov-25.104464_pt1 | contig 28687 bp, 32 predicted proteins | sample MGYA00380177_ERZ1026894 | MGnify/ENA primary metagenome ERZ1026894 (study PRJEB33269, sample SAMEA4719813) | human gut metagenome | biome: human-associated habitat; feature: organic feature; material: feces | place: Cameroon | collected 2013-10 ... | reverse complement strand
TAGTGAGTACTTTCTCCCGTCGGAGATTTCCTCACTACTAATCTTAGTATGTTTATTTTGCGCTAAAAAATAATAATTTCAAAAAATAATATCATAAAATACTTGACTTATACGCATTTAGTGTGTATAATGTAAGTATAGAAAGTGAGGTAAGCAATATGCCAATGACCCCTAAGCAGATGATAAAATTGCTTAAAAAGAACGGGTTTTACGAAGTCAGCCAAAATGGAAGTCATAAGAAATTCCGAGATGATAACGGACATCAAACCATTGTTCCACTACACAATAAAGACCTCGGCAAAGGTCTTGAGGATGCTATTTTAAAGCAAGCGGGTTTGAAATAATCTGCTTGCTGAATAGCAATGTTTATTTCGCTACAACAATTAAGAGGAGGATTATTATATGTTAGTTTATCCAGCTTTATTTACCCAAGATGGTGATTATATTCTTGTAACTTTTCCAGACGTCCCTGAAGCTATTACTCAAGGAAAAGATGTTCAAGAAGCTTTTGACATGGCTACAGAAGTTCTAGGATTTGCACTCGAAGATTATAAAGAATATCCGCAACCAACCAGACCATCAGATTTAAAACAGCAATTTCCTGATAGTTATATTGCATTAATTCAGATTGATATGTTAGCGTATATGAAAAAATATCATGCTAATAAGGTTCGTAAAAATGTAACTATCCCTGAATGGTTAAATGAGCTTGCAGAAGAAAACGACGTCAATTTCTCACAAGTTCTTACAGAAGCTCTTGAGATGAAATTACAGCCATAATGATACAATTTTGTCCGTTTTAACGGACTTTTTTCATTTTTGTGGTTATAACGGCAACAAAAAAGAGCTAGCAAAAGCTAGCCCAAAACCTCTCATACGACAATTATATCACAAATTTAAAACAACTAACTAAATGAGCCTTCGCTCTGCTTCAAATAGATGCAACTTATTAGCTGATAGTCGTCTTAGGTCTGAGCTGTGAGTAGCTACCTCACAACTTCCTAAGAGTTTTTAATGACTAGACAGGATTGGTTACCTTCAACGTTCACCCAACATTCAGAATTATAAGTATGTGACAATATATCCAATTTATCACCTGCGCCTTTGGGCTACTTGTACAATCTTTTAGTGTAAGCAACGAGCTTTTCACTCGTCAATGCGCACAATGGCTTATTTTGACAACTTCCTGCTTGCTTCAAGCGGTCAAACTTGGGCTTACAGGGTTATTTCTCACAGAGACGTCTATTATCGCCACCACCGTTTAGATTTAGCCTAGTTACACATATTTTCCACGTCACACGCACTCTTGCTATTCTCTCACTTCGCAACAATCAAAGATTGATTACTTATCTAACAGCAGTATCCCACCGCTAGCGTAACGAGCTATTAAGCATGTAACTTTAGCATGCTGTCAAACAATCTTCACTAAATTATTTAGTTAGTTGTTTTAAACTTGCGATAACAATATTATAGCATATATTAACTTTCAAAACAATAAAAAAGCTAGCAAAAGCTAGCCCTGCAAAGAAGTTTTGTTGTGCTTGTTTTAACGTGCGCTCGTCAGCCCACTCGCCGCCTTGTTAGTCTATGTAAGACCTTTACACTCTTACACATCTATTATACCATAAACGTGCATGACTGCCAATTTTGTTGACGTCAACAAAACTAAAAAATCCCCTAACCACAAAGATTAGAGGATTTGTCAAATAACAGAAATATACTCTTTTGTGCTACTAATAATATGCTGCCACAATTCAGGATAAGTATTTTTCAAATCACAAATTGTATTAACTGCTAAATCTTTTTTATTAATAGTCATAATTTTTCCGCAACGGATATAGCATACTTCCTTTGTTAAATTCAAAAGCGGATATGCTGTTTGTGTAACTTCTATATCAAACTCTCGATTTATGTTCTTTTTAAAACTCACTGATGAAATTGGTAAAACTGTAAAATCACTCGCTCCCAATTCTTTCTCTGCTTTAAAAATAAGAATGGGCGTGCTTTAAATCTTATCGAATTAGTTTTGTTATCATAATAAGGCATTCTAGAAGATTTAATTTTACCAACAAGAGAAGAATTATCCTGCAATATAAGCCTCCTCTTCGAATTCATCAAATTCATCTAAGAACATATCATACTGATGGTCGTAAATCCGAACTTTCTCAGCATCTTTCTTTATATCATCCTTCGAAATTATCTTATTTCCGACCTCACCATCACGACTATTTTTCCATGATGATTCTTCATGTGACAAATTTCTAAGATACCATGCATCATATTGACCGTATTTATTAATAACACTTTCAATTATATATTTATCGGTTTCGCTCAAGGCTGAGCTGTAGCCATTATAAGGGAGGTAGTCTTGTTCAAAAAAGTAACGTAGTTCCACAAGTACAGGTCCGTGAAGCCAACCCTCAAAATCGCTAGGAAAGAGTGCTTCTCCAGTCAAAGCGAAGCTTTCACGTTGAGCAAAGTACATCAATTGTCTTGCTCATTGTTTCTGCCTCCGTTTATTTTAAATTAATAACACAAGTGTCACATCTGTCACCTGTGTTTCAACTTCGTTGTACATTATTTGAAACAATTATTCAATCACTTTTTTGGATTTGTCAAATTAATTTTTCTTGACATACCAAAAAACGCCCCCAGCAAAAGCTGAGAGCGTGTTAAAGTGTTAACAATTTTATTATAACATTAATTATAATAATTGACTAAGTCGTCTTTATCGCGACAAGAAAGCCATACTGTACCGAAGTAAATGGCATTTTGTCCTCCTAGTCCTTTTTGTAGGTGGCTAACCCCCACCGAAAAGATAAAATCATATTTACTTTTTCAGTTTACCGTGGAACAATGCGGACTTTTTACGCTTTTTAGGACACAAAAAAGCACCTAGATTTCTCTAGGTGCTAAACGCTATAATCGTTTTGTTAAATCACTTCAATTGACTTGATTTCGTTTTCTGGAAAAACAACAGTACCTTTTTTGTTGTCAGTTTCCAAAATCAATTCGTCGTATTCCATTTCATCAGAGTTTACAGCCAAGTCCAAAGCGGATGCCTTGCCAGTCCATACACTCTTTGAAATGCTAACGATTTTTACATTTTTTCCGATGTATTCTCTCAAATTCATTATTAATACCCCTCATCAAAGACTGGAACAATATGCGTTCCTTTTGTTTTGCTGTAAACAATCTTAAATGTGCGTGTAAACTCTAATTGCCCTGTTGAGCTATTGATATTCACTCCAACAAAATCATCGATACTTACTTTTTCTTGATTTCTGTGCCAATTTCCGCTTTCAGTACGCAATCTTTGCCCTGTACCAGCATATTTATTGACTAATTCTTGAGCATCTACATTATCAAGCAAATAACTTCTACCATTGATATAATCGTGATGCCCTAAAATATGCTTGTTCTGTTGACCGTTTATCGTAAGATTGTATTCTCCTGAACGGATACGCTCTTGGAGTTTCAAATCTTTATATTCTACAGTATTATTATACTTCATTTCCAAGAAATCTGCCATTGTTTTAGGTGCTTTTGAACCTAATTCAGACAATAATTTACGATATTCTTTGGTTTGCGCTCTATGCAAAGATTGATTGACGCTAGCACTTGTCTTGGCTAGGCTCTTCTCGGTGCTGAACAGTCTTTCTCGTGAGTAGTCACGATGTAAGAAATCATGTTCATCAACATAGTTACGTAACTTGTTTTGTAAATTACGTAACTTAGCACGCTCTAGCAAAGCGAAGTCATCATCTCCGAGTTGATTGGCGACGTGTACACGCTCTTTCTGATTACGGATAGCACGTTCAAGTGCACGCTGTTTCGCTTCAATACGTGTATTCTCTTCTGCTTGTTCTGGCGTTAGGTCTTTCAGATGCTCTGGGGCATCTGGTAACTCATTGACACCGATGATAAAAGGGGTTAAATAATGCCCACAATGAACGCCAAGGAATCCGCCTGCTGTGCCATAGCCATAATCAGCCAAAGCATAGACTGTGATGCCTTGTTCGTCGTGTGTCACGCCGTTCTTAGTTACAATTTTTCCTTGCAACGGTGCGCACGCTTCTCTTGCACTCGCTTTTTTTGAGTAGTAAAAGGTGTCAATTCCCATTTCTTCCGCTGGTGCTGTGCGCATTTCATTGTACACACTAAACGTTGTCGACTTGATAATCACCCTAGCGTACGCATCTGCTCGCCACTCTCGAAAACTATTTTCATATTTTCTCACAAATCTAGCAACTACTAAAAAAGCCTAAGATTTTCATCTCAGACTTTAGTGATGTGATTATGTCATATTTTCAATATATTGATAAACACCTTGTCCAGCAATAGCACCGTCGCCAACAGCTGTTGCGATTTGGCGAAGTTCTTTTTGACGAACATCTCCAATGGCAAAAATGCCTGCTTTTGGTGTCATCATGCGTTCGTCTGTTATCACCCAACCAGCTTCATCTGTGATGCCAAGCTCAGCTACCATGCTTGTTACTGGATTAACCCCAACGTAGATAAAAATACCACCAAATTCGTGTTCGCTAAGCTCACCAGTTTTAACATTTTCAACAGTTACACCAGAGACTTTAATGTCAGTTCCTTTGATTTCTTTGACAACAGAATCCCAGATAAAGTTGATTTTGTCGTTAGCAAAAGCACGATCTTGCAAAATCTTTTGAGCACGCAATTCATCACGGCGATGAATAATCGTTACAGATTTGGCAAATTGTGTGAGGTAAACAGCTTCTTCGACTGCCGAATCCCCACCACCGACAACTAATAAATCTTGATTACGGAAGAAAGCACCGTCACAGACAGCACAGTAAGAAACGCCACGGCTTGTGTATTCTTCTTCACCAGGTACGTCAAGAGTGCGGTATTTAGCACCAGTCGCTAAAATAATTGTTTTTGCTTCGTAGTTAGCGTCTTCAGTAATGACACGTTTCACATCGCCAGCATCCTCGATAGACTTCACAATACCGTAAATATTTTCAACACCAAATTTTTCAAGCGGCGCATACATATTCATTGACAATTCTGGTCCTGAAATATGGTCATACCCTGGGTAATTTTCGATTTCTGAGGTATTATTCATTTGTCCACCAGGGGCTCCTTGTTCAATAATACCAACTTTCAAATTAGATCTAGCGGCATAAAGCCCCGCAGTCATACCCGCAGGACCTGAGCCGATAATTAATGTATCGTACATTTTAGTCACCTCAATATCTCGATTATTTTTTCATTGTAGCAATCTGGTATTAAAATTGCAATTATTACGCTTTGAACATTAATAAAATCGCCATAAATGCAAAGGACAAAACTGGGATAGTCATGATTGACATCATTAACACATCATATAAAAAGGCTTGGCGTTCTTTGGCTGTTTTGTCCAATTTACGGGCAGCACGCCAAAAATTCCAAATGATACCAACTAAGAAAACAAAAACAATGGCTAATAGAAGTCCTTTGATATAAAGACTAAAAATTTCTAAAAACATACGTCACCTATACTTAAATCAGTTTTTGCTTTATCACTCTAAAAAGAGCTGAAAAAGTCTCTCAGCTCTTATTATATCAAAACTGTATACTTAAATATACGTTTTTGTATAATTTGCAAAGAATTCTTTAGTTCTTGCCTCTTTTGGATGATTAAAAACTTCATCTGGTTTGCCAGCTTCAAGGATATGACCCTTATCAAGGAATAAGACCTTGTCTGCCACTTGATAAACAAAGTTCATGTCGTGACTAACCAAAACCATGGTTTGACCTGCTTTAGCAGCATCTGCAAGTGATTTTTCAACTTCGCCGACAAGCTCTGGGTCAAGCGCCGAAGTGGGTTCATCAAGCAAGAGGACGTCTGGTTTCATTGCCAAAGCACGTGCTAAAGCCACCCGTTGTTTTTGCCCACCTGACAAATGACGTGGGTAGTGTTTTTCACGGTCAGACAAACCAACCTTAGCTAATTCTTCTTTCGCAATTTTTGTTGCTTCACTATCTGGAAGCTTCTTGACAATTTTCAAGCCTTCTTTGACATTTTCGAGGGCTGTTCGACGTTCAAAGAGATTAAATTGTTGGAAAACCACGGCTAATTTACGACGTAAAACAAGGACATCTTCCTTAGAAATCGTCTGAAAATCAACCTCGAAATCATCAATGGCAATGCTGCCACAATCAGGTTTTTCTAAATAATTTAGACTACGCAAGAACGTTGATTTTCCTGCTCCTGAAGCACCGACAAGAGCTAGAACTTCTCCCTTTTGAATATCAACATCCAAACCATCTAAAACTTTTTTCCCTGAAAATTCTTTGGTTAAATTTGTAATTTTAATCATCAGCGAATACCTCCTGTCACTTCTTTTTGACTTGATTGAGGCGTATCAATGTCCATTCGTTTTTCAATGAGACGACCGATTTGTTCAATAATAATACTGATTACCCAGTAAACAAGCGCAACTGAAATGTAACGTTCAAAATAGCGATAATCCGAACCACCTAAAATCTGCGCTTGGGCAAACATTTCAACAATACCTGCATTAAATGCCAATGATGTTCCCTTCGTCAAGCCAATCAAGCTGTTAATCAACGTCGGCGTTGCTATGACAGCTGCATTTGGAATAATCACGCGACGGTAAACTTGAAAGGAGGTCATTCCCAAGCTACGCGCAGCTTCAATTTCTCCGACATCCACAGCTTGAACCGCAGCTCGAATGGTTTCGCTAGTGTATGCCGCTTCATTGAAAGCAAATGCAGTTACCGCAAAAACAGATGCTGGAATAGCATTGATATTCCAATCAAAACCGTATCTTATTTTGAGAAATTTCAAGAAAAGTGGGATACCGTAGTAAGTCAACATAAGTTGAACAAGGATAGGTGTTCCACGTAAAAAGCTAACAAAAATAGCTTGAATCGGATACAAAAACTTTGTGCGATTGATTTTCACGATAGCAAATAGCAAAGCTAACAACAAGCCAAATATCGCACCTGCTATTGTTAAGCCAAGCGTTGTTGGTAAACGTTCTATTAAAGACGGAATGGCATCAAAAACCGCTCGCCAACTGAATAATTGACCCTCTGGAATTTTTTCAACCAACTTATCATACCAAGACAAGCCAGCTGCTAATGTTGTTAAAGTCATATGAGCTCCTTTTCTATTATCCTACGCTATAACGATAGCCCTACCACCAATCCTTTTCTTTTCCTTTTTCATTTTTAATCGATTGTTGAAACGAAGTCGCCGCCAAAATATTGCTCGCTCAATTCAGCCAATGTGCCATCGTCTTTTAACTCTTTGATACGTTTATTGACAAATTTTTGTAGTTTAGCTCCCTCATCTGTATCTGCAAACAGCAAGTATTCTAAACCATCTGTTTCGCCACCAATATCATCTGTTACATTGGTCACTGTCAAATTGAAGCCTTGGTCCTCAACAAGATAATTCGATGAAATCGCATCATACAAAATAAAGTCGATTGTTCCATTTTCAATATGTTGCACACGTGTTGTCAATCCTGTTGAACTAGAAGCGTAATTAATCTTAATTGGCTCTTTATCAGGATTTTCATCGTTCCATTTTTCTAAAACTTGAGCATAGTTAGAACCTGAAATCACTTCAGTTGATTTTCCAGATAAATCATCAAGACTATCATAACTTGTCTCTTCGGCACTTGTTATAGCATAGTTTGATTTAGAAATTTGGTCTGAGAAAAGGTACTTTTCAGCACTTTCTTCATTATAGTTAAAGTCATTTGCCGCAATTTGGTAACGGTCTGCATCTACTCCTGTTAAAATAGAATCAAACGCCGTTGTCACAAATTCAACTTTATATTTCTTGGAATCCTTAAAAATGGCTTTCACCACATCAATATCGTAACCTTTAAAGGTGTCATTTTCTTTGTAAGTAAATGGTGCTGTATCTGAGTCTGTTGCCACTTTGATGACTGTTTTACCACTTGATTGTGATTGATTGGAACAAGCCTCCAGAGCTAGTGTCAACAAAAATAAGAAACCAAACGATAGTAATCTCCTCTTTTTCATTTGTCTGCCTCTTTTCTAATAATTCCTTTCCAGTCTATCAAACTTAGCCACACTTTCCCAATACATTTTTTCTATGGACTTGATAAGAAAAAACTATCAAGAAATAAATCACATTTCTTGACAAAGCTAACCAAGCGGTATCTATACAAAAAAATCCCGAAGTTATTTCGGGATTCTGTTTTCTAGAAAGTTTGTTTTCTTGCTTTACGTTCAGCACGTCCTTTGGCACGATTAGCGGCACGGCGTTCACGTTTACGTTTTTCATCAACTTTCCATTGAATTTTTTTCTTGTAGCCTGGTTTAATTTTTTTCTTTTTCTTTTTAACCAAACCAATCATTTCAGTATCTAATTTTTGGTAAGATTTTTCGCGGTTAGCTCGATGGTCACGGTCGTAAGTATCTTGAAATTCACCATTTTTAAGCATTTTAGGGACAAATTTAATCCCCATTTTTTCAAGTTCACGAATATCAGAATCGTCACTTGGTTTGTAAAGCGTAATCGCAATACCATTTAAACCATTACGTCCTGTACGTCCAACACGGTGCACAAAGAATGATAAATCTTGCGGAATAGCATCATTGATAACATGACTAACTCCTTCAATATCAATCCCACGCGCTGCCAAATCTGTCGCCACAATGTATTCGTATGACAGTTTTTTGATTTGGTTCATGGTGCGTTTACGTTCACGTGGAGGAATATCGCCGTGAATTTTTGCCACTTTCAATCCATTTGACACAAGATAGCTATGCAACTCATCTGCACGTTCTTTTGTGTTTACAAAAATCATCGCAAGATATGGAGTTAGGGCTTTAGTGATCTCCAAGATTTGCGCATTTTTATCACGTTCCTTAGTTGAAACCAACCAATTATCAATTGTGTCTGCGATAACAGTAGTTGTCTTGATTTTTTCCATGACTGGATTTGTCAAATATTTTTTCAAGAAGGGTTGCAATTTTTGTGGAATAGTCGCTGAAAAAACCAAAATTTGAACATCTTTTGGCAATGTCCCTGCAATCTTATCCACTGTATCAAGAAATCCCATATCAAGCGTCATATCAGCTTCATCAACAACAAAGGTATGAGCTTTATAAATTTCCAAATCACCTGATTTGACCAAATCATAGATACGACCAGGTGTACCAATGACGATGTGTGGCTGAGATGATTTCAATTTTTCAATTTGACGTAGTTTATCTGTACCACCAACGTAATTTGCCACACGAATTTCTGTTTCAGATTTTTCAGCAATTTGTTTAGTTGCTTGATAAATTTGCGTTGCCAACTCACGACTTGGTGCTGTGATAACCACCTGAACATTATTGCTGTTTTCATCTAATTTTTCAAAAATCGGCAACAAGAAAGTGTGCGTTTTTCCTGAACCAGTTTTAGATTCTCCAACCAAATCACGACCAGAACGCACAATGGGAATTAACTTTTGTTGCACTTCTGTCGGATTTGTGAATTTAAGCTCTGCAAGCGCCTCACGAATGTAGGGCTTAAAATTAAAATCGTTAAAAGACATGTTTTACCTCAATTTTTTATCTCATCAAGTTTCACTTGAAAATTTCTCTATATTATTTACTTATCGTTTAATCCCTAGCCAAAAGCGACTAGGCGAATTTTTTCATTCTTTTCTATTATATCATTTATATCATTAAAAGGGTGATTAAAGCAAAGTACACTGCAATTTAGAATCAAAAACGAGCTAGAAACCCAGCTCGTTCATTTATTAAAATGCGTAAAGTGCAATCAAGGTCAAAATACTGGCAATAACGCCAACACTCCACAAGAAAGCATCAACTTTCCATTCTGACCATTTTTCTGATTTTCCTGTCAAACCACCAAGTTCCAAATGATGATGGAATGGTGTCATGCGGAAAATACGACGCCCTTCACCATATTTTTTCTTCGTGTATTTGAAATATGACACTTGAAGCATGACTGAACTTGTTTCAAAGACATAAACGATACCAATGATTAACAAAGTCCACTCTTGGCGAAGTGCAATGGAAATCGCTGCAAGCATTGCTCCTAAAGCCAGACTTCCCACATCACCCATAAAGACCTTGGCAGGTTTATGGTTAAAGACAAAGAAGCCAAACAAAGCACCAATCATTGTCACAATAATCAACAAGACATCAAATTGTCGTTGAACAAAGGCGATGATACCATAGGCAAACAAGCTGATAGCAACTGAAATAGAAGCCAAACCGTCAATACCGTCTGTCAAATTAACGGCGTTTGAAAAACCAACAACCCAGAAAAGAACAAAGAAAACGTAAAGAATACCAAGATGAAGGTCAAAACCAAAGACATTTAAATCATCTGTTCCGCTTGGACGGACATGAATGAAATAGAAAATCAAGCCACCAATAATTTGCAAGCTCATTTTTTGCCAAGGTGTCAAGCCTTCATTAATTTGTTTAAAGATTTTCAAAAAATCATCAAGAAAACCAATAATCCCATAAATGAGAACCACCAAAAGAATGCCTGCCGTTGCTCCCATTGAAGCACCGTTTTGCTTTTCGACAAACAAGCTAAAAATGAGGCTAACAAGGATTCCAACTGTTAAAAAAACTGTTCCTCCCATGGTTGGAGTACCAGCTTTAACCAAATGTTGTTTGACATCCTCGTGCATTTGTTGCCCACCGATTTTCTTGATTTGGTAAATACGGATAAAGTGGGGCATGGCAAATACTGTCAACACAAAAGCGACAATACCTGCGATTAAACTTAAAAACATCTTAGTTTATTCTCCTAGAGTAATTGTAATTTTTTTAACACCGTCGATATCTGTTTCGGATTCGATACTTTGTTTCGTGACTGTTCCCGAATCGGAACCCTTAAAGGTTATCTTAATTCCAGTCCATTGAGCAAATTTTTCAACATTTTCTTTCGTCCAACCATACATATCTGGCACTGTTTCAAGATCACCTGTCCAAAGCAAGATTTGCTCATTAGCAGAAAGGTTGCTTCCGACTTTTTTAGACATTTTCTTAATCTTGCTACCTGACCCAACAACAACTGGTTGAACAAGATTATTACGAAGTTCCTGAGCAGTATCACTAGGTGTTTTTCCGATGTAATCTTTCAATTGGTATTTAGTTTCTGTATCTGTACCAGTCACGGCTGTACTTGTCAAAGTATCCTTAATCATCATAGCACGTTCAAGAACAGGATTAACCACGTCTTTCCAGAAAGAACGTTTGAAAGTCGTGGTTGGTTGTTGAAGGGTAACATACATGATAAAGTCAGGATCATCTGATGGCACCATAGCAACAACTGAGTTGATATAGTCATTATCACCAGTCAAATATCCTCCGCCCCCTTCCACAGATGCGGCAATTTGGGCTGTACCAGATTTGACAGCAACTGAATAATCACCGACTTGAATAACCGGTGCCCCTTCTGTGCTATCATACAAGGTACCATACTGTGAATCTGTACCAACCGTTACCATGTAATCAAGTGTTTGGTTGGCAGCATTTTCTGAGACCGGTTTACCAGAGACTTCAGCTGATGCTTTACGGGCTGTACTATTATTTGGGTCGTAGATTTGACTAATAAATTGTGGTTCAAGCATAACCCCTTTATTAGAAATCGCAGAAAAAGCACGAAGCATTTGAACTTGTGTCACACCAATACCTTGACCGAAAGCACTCATAGCAATGGTTACTTCATTGTCTGATGGCAACAAACCGCTACCTTCATTGACCATTCCAAAACGTGTTGGATAACCAAATTTAAACTTAGACAAGTAGTTTAGCCACTTATCGTTACCCATCTTTTGTTCAAGACTTGTCATGGCAACGTTACTTGACCAAGCAAACCCTTGAGCGTACGTCATATACTGAACCGAAGTATTACCCTCATTGACGTTCCAGTCATTGATTGTCGTATCAGCAACCGTAATACCATTGAGTGTTGAAATAACCTCATTAGGGTTGAAAACACCGTCATCAATTGCTGAAGCAAGGGTCATGACTTTCATGGTTGACCCTGGTTCATAATAACTTTGATATAGAAGGGTATTCCATGTTTTAAGGTTATCTTCATTGTAACCTTCCATTGTCTGTGCATTGTAAGTTGGACGTTGTGTGGTTGCTAAGATTTCACCTGTTTTAGCATTAACCACTGTCGCACTAGCGTATTTACCTTGAGCATCATTTTGGAAAATATCCATTTGTGACTCAAGATAAGATTGCAATGGTTCAGAAAGTGTTGTGTAGACATCTTTTCCGTCAATAGCTCGTTTAACAGTTGTTTCTGTACCGAGTAACAAATTACCATTTTTATCTTTTTGGTATGTTACTTTTCCGTCTGTCCCTGATAGGACATCATTTAATGAGGCTTCTAAACCTGATGTCCCGACAAGACTTGATGTTTTACCATCTTTATTTTCTTTTAGTTGGGCAAGTCCTAAGAATTGCGAAGCAAAGACACCATTTGGATACATACGTCCAGGTGTTGACGTGAAACCAATTCCTTTAATGCCAGCTTCGTCCATAGCCGTTTCAATAGCTGATTTTGTACTGTATGACAGTCCAGAACCTGAACTGCCGAAAGAAACTTGGAAAAGCTCATCTTGTTTTAGCTGACTCAGCACTTCACCCTTGTCAATTCCAAGCTGTCCATTTAAAATCTCTGCCACTTTCTCATACTGAGATTTTTTGACATAAAGCTTTTCACCTGTTGATGAAACATAAGATGTTGAAATAATGGCATAGATACTGTAAGTTGTTGAATCCTCCGCAAGAGCAACACCATTACGGTCATAAATCGTACCACGTTTAGCCTGAACGGTTACTGTCTGTTGATAAACTTCTGATGCTTCTGTTGACAAATTGTGTCCGAACTTTGTATCTGTCCCAATAATAATGGCAAAATTGATAACAAACACAAAGAAAAGGAAGACCGCCAGAATCATCAAATTCTGACCAACGCGCTCACGGTTTTTGTTGGGCGTTCGTCTATCCTTTACCACATAGTCTAAAAAACGGTTCATTAATTTCTTCATAGACTATTTTTACTCCACCTGTTTAATATTATCCTGTCGGCTAGTCAAGCCTGCATTTCCTGCTATTTGTTCAACACGGTCACGACTTGTTAATTCGTTAACCTCTTGTTTAGCATTATCATAATCTGTCTGCATATCACTTATCTGACTATTAAGATTTGTGATTTCTTGTTGCACTTGTAGATTACGGCTCTGTAAGTAAATAATACTAACAGCCATGGTAATAGCCGTCAAAATAATAGAACCATAAAAAACTTTTTCAATTCTCGAAAATTTTCTAATCCGTCTTTTAAGCGCATTAGAAATAGCTTCGTTACGATGTTTATCTGTCATAATTATTTACGAACCTTTCTAGCCACACGGAGCTTGGCTGAGTGAGAACGATTATTGACTTCTAACTCTTCTTCGCTTGGCAAAATAGGTTTTCGATTAACCAAAGCAAGCTTAGGTTGCATATCCTCAGGAATAAACGGCAACCCTTTCGGCACATCTACGGTAGAAGCTTCTTTGAATAATTGTTTTGTCAAACGGTCTTCCAAAGAATGGAAAGTAATCACTGAAATACGCCCATCAACTGCCAATAGCTCAATAGCTTGTTGAATAGACTCATCTGCCGCACCGAGTTCATCATTGACTTCAATACGAATGGCTTGGAAAATCTGCTTCGCAGGATGTCCTTTTTTCTTGAGTTCCTTAGCAGGCTTAGCAGATTTAATGATTTCTGCTAATTCTGTCGTTGTCTCAATCGGCTTAACTGTTCTCGCTTGCTCAATTTTACGTGCAATTTGTTTTGAGAATTTATCCTCGCCATACTTGAAAAAAATACGAACCAAGTCATGATAATCATAAGTGTTAACCACGTCATAAGCTGACAAATCTTGGTCACAGTTCATACGCATATCGAGCGAAGCATCTTTTTTATAAGAAAAACCACGCTCACGTTCATCTAATTGCGGACTAGATACTCCAAGGTCATATAAAATACCGTCAATCTCAGTTACTCCATGCATGGCTAAATTTGAAGCAAGATTACGAAAATTGTCCTTGATAAAAGTAACTTGTCCTTTTTCAATATAGTCTTTTAAACGAATTTTTGCATTATCAATAGCCGTCTGGTCTTGGTCAAATGCGTAAAGATGACCAGTCGGTCCAAGCTTAGAAAGCAGGTACTCACTGTGCCCCGCCCCACCAAGCGTTGCATCTACATAGATGCCATCAGGCTTGATATCAAGCATATCAACGGTTTCATGTAGAAGTACTGTAATATGATGAAAATCTGTTGTCATACCTTTCATTATATCATAAATTACAAGATTCTTCCTTAAAACTTCCACCAGAAATACAAAAACCAAAAGCTGATAATATCAAGCTTTTGGTAATGTTTTTTATTGTAAAGGCTGCCATCTGCATAAGGACAAGCAGTAAGCAAAAATCAATTATTCTCGAATTTGTCCTTTACCATTAATGTAAAATTTTGTACTTGTCAAAGCTTCCAAGCCCATTGGACCACGCGCATGCATTTTTTGTGTTGAAATACCAATTTCTGCACCCAATCCAAAGACAAAACCGTCTGTGAAGCGTGTTGAGGCATTGACATAAACCGCAGCCGCATCCACTTCATCTTGAAAACGTTCAGCGTGTTCAAAGTCTTTGGTGATAATAGCTTCTGAATGATGAGTCGTGTAACGATTCACCCAATCAATAGCGTCATCAACAGAATCAACCACTTTGACAGACATGACATAATCTGAAAATTCTGTACCGTAATCCTCGTCTGTGGCTGCTACTGCATTTTTGAAAATAGCTAGCGCTTTATCATCTGCACGAAATTCAACAGCATGAACTTTCGCAATTGCTTCTTCTAACTGTGGTAAGAATGTTTTTGCTACCGCTTTGTGAACGAGCAAGCTTTCTGCAGCATTACAAACACTTGGACGTTGCGTTTTGGCATTAATCACAATCTTCGTTGCCATATCAAGGTCAGCCGAATCATCAACGTAAATGTGAATATTTCCGACACCTGTTTCAATAACAGGAACTTTTGATTTTTCTTTAACCGTTTGAATTAAACAAGCTCCGCCACGTGGAATAAGAACATCAACATAATCAACAGCTTGCATTAATTCTTCAGCAACGGCATGGCTAATATCCTCAACAAGCTGAATGACGTTTTCATTTACACCTGCTTTAGCAAGAGTTTTTCGGATAACCGTCACAAGGGCTGTATTAGAATGAATGGTATCGCGACCACCACGCAAAATAATAGCATTACTTGTTTTAAAAGCAAGGCTGAAAGCATCAACAGATACATTTGGACGGCTTTCAAAAATCATGGCAATCACGCCAAGTGGTACACGTTTTTGAACAATTTTCAAGCCATCAAGGTTGGTATAACCACGGACAACCTGACCAATTGGGTCTTGCAAATCCGCAACTTGACGGACGCCCTCAACAATCCCCTCAATACGCTTAGCATCTAGACGCAAACGGTCAACCATAACAGGCGAAATACCATTTTTTTGTGCTTGGTCAACATCACGTGCATTTTCAGCCAAAATATAGTCTGTCTCTGCAAGCAAAGCATCCGCAACTTGTCCTAAAATCTGATTTTTTTCAGCAGTTCCAAGCTTTACCAGACTTCGGCTAGCTACTTTAGCATTTTTACCTAATTCATCAATATAGCCCATCTTTGGTCCTCCTTTTAGTTCACTTGTGAAAACCACGTTCCAATATTAGCACCTTCTAAAACTTTTAAAATATCACGCGGATTTGCACCGTTCATCAAAATCATCTGACTGTTATTGTCAAAAATCATTTGAGCACTCTTAATCTTGCTGAGCATGCCTCCCGTGCCAAATTTACTTCCAGCACCACCCGCTGATTTAATGATTTCGTCCGTAATTTCAGTAACGTGTTCGCGAAGTTTGGCATCATCATAGATATTTGGATTTTTATCGTAAAGTCCGTCAATATCTGATAACATAATTAACAAATCTGCTTTGGTTACCTTGGCTACAATCGCTGAAAGTCGGTCATTATCACCAAATTTTGTCGTGTGATCCATTTCATCAACGCTAATAGCATCGTTTTCGTTAACGATTGGCACAATTCCCATTGTTAATAACATTTCAAAGGCATTGGTGAAATTTTCGAAGCTTTCAGGATATTCAATAACATCACGTGTAATCAACAGCTGACTAACTTCTGTCTGATAGTGCGAAAAGATTTGAGAATAAAGGCTCACCATGGCAACCTGACCAACACTTGACACCGCCTGTTGACGTGCAATTTCTGTCGGACGTTTGTCCATATTTAACACATTGAGCCCAAATCCCATGGCACCAGATGACACCAAAATAACATCTTTTCCTTTATTCATCAAGCTAGAGATAGCAAAAGCCAGTTGGTCAATTTTTTCAAGATTAATTTTGCCATTTGGCATGACAAGCGAGCTTGTCCCAATTTTTATAACAATTCGATTAACAGTTTCAAAATTTCGTTTCATATACCTATTATACACTAAAAAAACAGTCCGAGGAACTGTTTTTATTAGTTTTATCACGAAATCAATGGGATTTTTAACACAATACCCTTTAGGAGAGTTTTTATAACTTTTTCCAAAATGTGTGGTAAATCACTATTTGAGAAGCGATTCCTATCAAAACAGCCAGTATTGCAAACAAAACATTCGCCAACAGAACTTCTTTGAGTAGAGCTCCAAGTAAAAATGTGCCTGCCCCTAGACTTCCACCCACTACTAAGGCGATTAGGATAATAGCGAGAGTCAGCCATTGTCCTGCGTGACGGTTAAAAAGTTGGGTCACATCTTGCCATTTTAAATCAAGAAATTTAAAATCACGGCGATACATAAGTTGGCCCTGAAGCAAAATACTCGCAAGAAGTCCTAGGATAAAGAAAATGACCAACACTAGCGGTGCTTTTAAGACAAACAAGCCCACTAATAAATAAACGATAGCTGGAACAAGTGCTTGAAGTCCTACCAGCGTTAAAAATTTTTGAACAAGAAAATCCTTGAAATTGATTGGTAGAGCTTTAAAGAAAGTCAGATTTTCTTTTTCTAATGAAATCCCAACCCCAACAAATGAGCTTGGCGTGCTACAAAAACTTCCCAAAACAATTCCGATAAGCATTGCCACACCAAAATAATCATTCGGCACTTCAGCCAAACTAACCCCATTTGTCACACTCGGTGTGATAAAAATCACCACATAAATCAAAGGCAATAGATAAGTTTGTGTCAGCAAGGTCGCATTTTGTAATGTTGACATATGGTGACGAATCATCATCGTTTTCAACGATTTACCTTTCAACGCTTTTTGAGATGCTGACGATGCTTTTTGTTTCGGCTTAGATTTAGGCTTAGCATAAAGAACTTCTTTGTAATACGTTGGCATCAACCGTTTGACAACCCAACTGTTAAAATCATCAACACTAACAAAGGTAGCCAAAAATTAAGAACAGTCGCTGATTGAAATGGTGCTTTTACCACGTCATAAAAACCACGAAAATATGGTAAAACAGTAGAGTCTGCAAGAGCAACATTATCATCATAAGTCATGTTCTGACTGTTGATAACATTCATGTAAAAGAATGACACCGACTGCTCCAATCGTTGAAATAGACATGAGAACAGTCGAGACGATTTTTCGGTGCTGACTTCGAAGAATGATTTTTCCCACAAAACTATTAAGATAAAGTACCAACAAAATCACAGCCGCAAATAGAAGAAAAAGAGGACAATTGTCAACGGAATCGCTAGTACAAGCCCTGCTATTTACCAGTAAGCGATAAAAAACAAGGATAAAAGTGGCATTAAAAATGTAATGCCCATACCAAAACTGGAAATAACTTTTGCCATATAAAGTTCACTCGATTTAATCGGCAAATGTGCATAAAGCCGAACATCATCGTTCTCATAAAAAATGCTATACATGGCTGAAAAAGCATTTAGAGTTGCCATGATAAAGAAAAGCGCTATGTAAAAAGAGAAATACCCTGGGAAATAACGAAAATCAATGTTAGCATACATAGAAATGTAAATAACCGCAAACAAAAGGCTGAGGAGAATTTGCTGCGCATCACACTCTTATAAGCCGAAAACCCTTTGCTTGGTTTACGTTCTTGTTTTTGCTTTGCCACCGTGACAGATTGTGGACTAGAATAAAGGATATTAATCTTGGTTAACTTCCAAACTGTTGACCAATTCATACGCCTATCCCTCCTCTTGCGCTTTACGCCCTGCTAATTCAAGATAGATTGTTTCCAAATCTTTATCAGGGTGATTAGCTTTTAATTCATCTAAGGTTCCGATAAAAATCAACTTGCCATCTTTTAAAATTCCAATACGGTCACAAAGTTGCTCCGCAACAGCAAGAACATGTGTTGAGAAAAGAACCGTATTGCCACCACGTGCGTGCTCTTTCATCATTTCTTTCAAATCAAAAGATGCTTGTGGGTCAAGCCCTGTCAAAGGTTCATCTAAAATCCAAATATCTGGATTTGATATCAGAGCACCAATAAGAATCACTTTTTGACGCATACCGTGTGAAAAACTATCGATCAAATCATTGATATTCTCCGCAATATCAAACAAATGTGACAATCGTTCAATCCGTTCATCAGTGAGCTTATCATCAACGTCATAAATTTTAGCTAAAAAATGCCAGTATTCTATCGCCGTTAAGTTCAGGAAAATATCAGATGAATCAGGCACGTAACCAATGCGTTTTTTGATATCATCACGGTGCTCAGAAAGAGAGAACTCATCAACATATACCTCACCATAGCTCGCTTCAATGATTGACGTTAAAATGCTAATCGTCGTTGTTTTTCCTGCACCATTATGCCCAATCAAGCCAAAAATTTCACCATTAGCAATGGTCATATTGAGATCACTTAGTGCTTCCTTATCACCATACAACTTTGAAACATGATCAAATCGAATCATCTGTATCTCCTTTCCCTACTCTCCTAACAATGGTTTTATCCATTTTGAAACTTCTTTGCTCTTTCGGTAATCCGCAGCAAATTCCTGTGTCAACTGTTTCAATGATTTTGCCCCCTTTGGTAGAGAAAAATCATGCCTTGTACTATACAGATTTAACTGACGGTCAAGGTGAAGATCGCTCAACCCAACATCTCCATACCTAATCACCTCATTTGACGCAGAAAGTAAGATTTTTGATAAGTCGTTATCTTGACGAACGGTCGTATCTTCATAAGCATTCCTAATTGCTTTGTATAATTCACTGCACTTCTCTTCCATAATCCCCCTAAGTTTTTTTATTTGTACTATTAAAGTAACACAAAAAATATTTTTTTCTGTCTTACCTTTTCAGCTATCATTTGTCAAATAATTATAAAAAACCTCCTTGAAAACAAGGAGGGGTTCAGTTAGTTATTAATTACAATGATTCGTAAAGATTTACAGCGTTATCAACTGTGAAGCCGTATTCTTCAAAGATTTTAGCGCCTGGTGCAGATGCGCCCCAAGTATCGATTGTAAGAGTTTTACCTCGGAGACCAACGTATTTGCCCCAACCAAAGCTTGAGCCAGCTTCAATTGCCAAACGTTTTGTAACGTTAGCTGGAAGAATACTTTCTTTGTAAGCTGCATCTTGTTCGTCAAAGATGTTTTGTGCTGGCATTGAAACCACACGAACATGAACACCTTTTACTTCCAAAGCAGCTTGCGTATCAAGCGCCAATTTCACTTCAGAACCTGTTGCAATAAGGATACCGTCAAGGTCACCTTTTGCTTCTGAAAGGATATAAGCACCTTTATTAACACCTTCCGCTGCCAATTTTTTTGTCCCTTCAAGGACAGGAAGGTTTTGACGTGTCAAGATGAGCATTGTTGGACGATCAGTTTCAGCAAGAGCACGTTTCCATGCAGCATTTGTTTCGTTACCGTCAGCAGGGCGGATAACGTTAAGGTTAGGCATAGAACGAACGCTAGCCAATTGTTCAACTGGTTCGTGAGTTGGTCCGTCTTCACCGACAGCGATTGAATCATGCGTCATGACATAAACCGTTGGTAATTGTTGAAGAGCAGCCATACGAACAGCTGGAAGAAGGTAGTTTGAGAATACGAAGAATGTACCACCGTAAACACGAGTACCACCATGAAGGGCAATACCGTTCATGGCAGCTGCCATGGCAAATTCACGCACACCAAACCAAATATTACGACCAAGATAGTTGTCTGGTTGGAAATCAGATTCTACTTTGACCATTGTATTGTTTGATGCAGAAAGGTCAGCTGAACCACCCCAGAATGATGGCACTTGTGCTGAGATTTGTTGGATAGCTTGTTGACTTGATGAACGACTAGCAAGGCTTGTACCAATTTCGAAATCTTCAAGTGTCACGTCGACTGGTTTGTTTGCGAATGCTGCTTTGTATTCGGCGGCTAATTCTGGATAAGCAGCTTCGTATTCACGGAATTTAGTATCCCATGCATTTTCAGCAGCTTCACCACGGAATTTGATACCAACTTCAAAGCGTTTAGCCACCTCTTTTGGTACTGTGAATTCTGGATATTCCCAACCGTAAGATTTTTTAGCGTAAGCAATGCCATCAACGCCAAGAGGGGCACCGTGAACAGCTGATGTTCCTTGTTTTTCAGCACCGAAACCAATGATTGTTTTCACTTCGATAATAGATGGTTTTTCAGTTTCAGCTTTTGCTTCTTCGATAGCTTTAGCAATCGCTTCAAGGTCATTACCATCTTTAACCAAAATGTGTTGCCAACCGTAAGCTTCAAATTTACCTTTGATATCCTCTGTGAAAGCTTTTGAGGTTGGACCGTCAAGTGAAATGTCGTTTGAATCGTAAAGAAGGACTAATTTGCCAAGTTTAAGATGTCCAGCAAGGCTGGCAGCTTCTTGACTGATACCTTCCATCAAGCAACCGTCACCATGTAAAGCATAAGTGTAGTGGTCAACGATATTAAATCCTGGTTTGTTAAATTTAGCTGCTAAGTGAGCTTCTGCCATTGCCATACCAACAGCATTGGCAATCCCTTGCCCAAGAGGTCCAGTTGTAGCTTCAACACCGTCTGTATGATTGACTTCTGGGTGACCTGGTGTTTTTGAACCCCATTGACGGAAATTCTTCAAATCATCAATGCTAACATTGTAACCTGATAGATGAAGAAGGCTGTATAAAAGGGCAGAACCATGTCCTGCAGATAGTACAAAACGATCTCGGTTAGACCAAGAACGACTTGTCTTCGGATTAACATTCATTACATGATTCCAAAGAACATAAGCCATAGGTGCAGCTCCCATTGGAAGACCAGGGTGACCTGAATTAGCTGCCTGAATGGCATCAATTGAGAGCGTACGGACAGTATTGACTGCCAACTGATCAATAGCATCAAATGTCATGAGTGAAACCTTTCTGTTTTTAAGGACTTATAGTATTATTGTTCGGATTCTATTATATCATAAAATATTAAGCAATATCAAAAAGTTTTGAATTCACTTGTTATTTTGCTCCAAATGACCTTTTAAACAATAAAAAAAGCAGGGAAATCAATTCTGGAATTCCCCTACTTTCCTATCTTACGAATTTGGGTCGTCAAGGCTTCTGCCATGCAAACCACGTTCGCGTTGAAGTTGTTTTAGTTTTTCTGGTGTCACATCATTTCCTTCTTCATCAACAAGTTTAATCCCTGCGATATGGTGAAGAAGCGAGCGACGATACCCTTCAATGTACTCTTTGCGAAGCTCAGCTTGTTCAACTTTTTCAGCACCTGTCAAACCAACTGTTTTTTTCTTACGCGCAAGTTCATTAATGCGTTGAATCTTTTTTTCATTCATGAGTAAGACTCACCAAACGTATAAAATCCATAGATTCTACACGCTTTTTCCTTTCTTATAATTTACCAAATCAGAAAATCAATTAGCTGATACGCCTCTAAAATGACAATGCTAACATAGCAGTCATGAGCAAAATTTTAGCCAACTGTGTCAGGAGCGGCAAGCGAAATGCTACTTCTTATTTGGTATTCAATTTGTTAAATGCTGCTACGCTGCTAGCTTTTGCAGTCAATTCAGCAAGGATAGCCAAGCGATTATTTTTAACAGCTTCATTATCCACCATTACCATTGTATTGTCAAAGAATTTGTCGATAACTGGGCTTAAAGCGAATAATTGTGCCAATTTATCACTAGCGCTACCTGACAAGTTCAATTTTGCTGCAGCTTGTGCCAAAGCTTTTTCTTCATCATTTTCAAACAAGCTTGCATCCACAGTTACGTCAGCTGGTGCTTTTTCAGCAAGGTTGAATACACGTGAAAGACTTTCAACGGCGGCTTTATAATCAGCAGCTTTGCTTGCTTCAACAAGAGCATCAGCAGCTTCAAGCATTTCAGCCACAACAAAGTTTGAACCAGTAAGAACAGCTTCTTTAATATCTTTAGAAACTGATTTGCTCATCATTTTTTCAACACGCGCACGGATAAAATCCATAACTTCTGCTTTGTGTTCATAAGTCAAGCTATCAAATGACAAGGCGTAAAGGTTGTCAATCAATTCATCCATTGGAATTTTCAAACCAAAGGTATCCATGATACGAACAACACCAGCAGTTGCACGACGAAGAGCATATGGGTCATTTGAACCTGATGGAATCAAGCCAACTGAGAAGAATGACAAGATAGTATCTAATTTATCAGCAAGTGCCAAAAGAGCACCAACTTTAGTTTCTGGAAGGTCACCGTCAGCTGAATTTGGAAGGTAGTGTTCGCGAATAGCTGTTGCTACTGCGGCATCTTCGCCTGCAAGAAGGGCATATTTTTCACCCATGATACCTTGCAATTCATCAAATTCACCAACCATACCAGTCAATAAGTCGAATTTATAAATTTCAGCAGCACGAGCCAGAGCTTTGCTTTCTTCGGCAGAAGCCCCAGCTTTTTCGGCAAGGTAAGCTGCAATTACTTTGCTGCGTTTCATGTGTTCAGAAAGTGAACCGATTTTTTCGTGGAATGTAACGTTGTCAAGTTTTGCCACAAGGTCAGCAATTTTAAGTTTTTGGTCTTCACGCCAGAAGAATTCACCGTCTTCCAAACGAGCCACGAGCACTTTTTCGTTACCTTTAATGACATTTTCAAGGTACTCAGCATTACCGTTACGAACTGAGATGAAGTTTGGCATTAATTTACCAGCTTGGTCACGGACAACAAAGTAACGTTGATGGTTTTTCATTGATGTGACAAGCACTTCTTCTGGTACTTCAAGATATTTCGTATCAAAGCTTCCCATAAAAGCGGTTGGGTATTCAACCAAGTTAAGGACTTCGTTAAGCAATTCGTCATCGATTTCAACTTGGACGTTTTGTGTTTTTTCAATGTCTTTGATTTGGTTAACAATCATGTCTTGACGTTCTTTAGCGTCGGCGATAACAAAGACTCTACGCAAATCTTCTTCGTATGAATCAGCGCTAGCAATTTCTATTTCATGACCAAGGAAACGGTGTCCACGGCTAACACGACCTGAATGAATATCCAAGAAATCAAGGTCAAGAGCTTCATCATCAAGAAGAACAGTCAATGTGTGAACAGGACGGATGTATTCAAATGCGTTATTTGCCCAGTGCATGTTTACTGGGAAAGTCATTGCTGACAAGATTTCTGGAATGTCAGCAAGCACTTCTTTGGCAGCTTTTCCTGCTTCGTGTTTTGTAACGTAAACATACTCTTCGCCTTTAACTTCACGGAATTCAATATCGTCAGTTGTCAACCCTTTACCACGGACAAATCCTTGAGCCGCTTTTGTGAAGTTACCGTCAGCGTCCAATGCGATTTTCTTAGAAGGACCTTTAAAATCTTCTGTTAAATCAGTTTGCGCATCAGCAAGACCAGTCACACGAACAGCCAAACGACGTGGTGTAGAGAAAGTTTGAATGCCTTCAAATGCCAAACGTTTTTCGTTCAAAAATGCTACCATACTATCGCCAAGTTGTTTTTCACTTGGAGTAACCACGTAAGCTGGTAATTCTTCTAAACCAAGTTCTACAAGTAAATTTTTAGCCATTATTCAGCATCCTCCTTCAATAATTTTTCACGTGTTGCTTCATCAAGCAATGGGTAACCAAGGCGTTTACGTTCTGCCACAAATGTTTTAGCAACGACACGAGCTAAGTTACGAATACGAGCGATGTAACCAGCACGTTCTGTTACAGAAACCGCACCATGCGCATCAAGCAAGTTGAAAGTGTGTGAACATTTCAAAACGTAGTCATAAGCTGGGTGTACGAGGTGTTCATCCAAGCAACGTTTTGCTTCTGCTTCAAATTTTTCAAAGTTTTCAAGAAGCATATCTTGATTAGAAATTTCAAATGAATATTTTGAGTGTTCAAATTCTGGTTGAAGGAAGATTTCACCATATTTAACACCTGGTGCCCATTCAATATCATAGACAGAATCCACTTCTTGAATGTAAGATGCCAAACGTTCAAGACCGTAAGTAACTTCTGATGTTACAGGACCTGTTTGCAAACCGCCAACTTGTTGGAAGTAAGTAAATTGAGTGATTTCCATACCGTCAAGCCAAACTTCCCAACCAAGACCAGCTGAACCAGTTGATGGGTTCTCCCAGTTATCTTCAACGAAACGAATGTCGTGTTCTAAGGGATTAATTCCTAATTTTTCCAATGATTCAAGGTAAAGTTCTTGGATGTTTGATGGTGATGGTTTCATAACCACTTGGAATTGGTGGTGTTGGTAAAGACGGTTAGGATTTTCACCGTAACGACCGTCAGCTGGACGACGTGATGGTTCAACATAAGCCGCATTCCATGGTTCTGGACCAATGGCACGAAGGAAAGTATAGGGACTCATTGTACCAGCACCCTTTTCATTGTCATAAGCTTGCATCAACATACAACCTTGCTCATTCCAAAATTGTTGCAAAGTCAAAATAATCTCTTGAAACGTCAATTTTTTAGACATGTATCTACTCCTTATTTTAGTAACTTGATTTGCGACGTATCTTGGAGGCTAACGTTTTTTCATAATAAAAAACCGCCAACACACCCATATGATACCTCATAAGGGGCGTTAAAACGCGGTTCCACCCTATTTTATTACTTCATTTATCCGATTTTAACTTAGCCTTGCTAAGCGAAAGCGCCAGCGACTCACTTCAGTTTCATCCGACTTCCACCACCTCGGACTCGCTAAGAAACGCCATGAGACTTTCTCTCTTTAAAGAGTATTTTAGCACAAATGACTTGGAGTGTCTAGACTCAAACAAAAAACGAATAGCTGAAATCTCGTTTTCACTCATTTCATCATTCAAAGACGAGATAAAAAACAGTTTTCGTTTACCCAAAACTAAAAGCCCAAGATTGTTCATCTTAGGCTCTCACGTTTAGGCGTCCCAAACTTTTTCGCCACCTAAGTAAGTTGCATGTAAATCAAGTTCTTTGTCAAGGACGATAAAATCAGCTTGATGTCCTTTTTTGATTTGTCCGCATTTATCATCAATACCAACAGAGATAGCAGGAATAAGGCTTGCCATATTAATAGCTTGTGCTTTTGAAGCGATTCCCCAATTAACAACATTTTTTACGGCATCTTTTAGTTGGAGAATTGAACCTGCAAGAGCACCATTTGATTTCAAACGTGCTGTTCCTTTTTCGACAGTAACAGGGTATTCGCCAAGCATATAATCACCATCTTTGAGACCACCCGCGCTCATGCAGTCCGTAATCAAGGCAACGTGGTCATAATTTTTTTGGTGCATTAAAATATCACACGCTGACGGATGAACGTGATGTCCGTCACAGATTAATTCAGCATAGGTATTTGGGAGTTCATAAACCGCACCAACCATACCAGGTTCACGGTGCTTAAGTCCACGCATACCATTATAGGCATGAACCCAAACTGAAGCACCAGCTTCCACAGCATTTGCTGCTTGTTCATAAGTCGCATCAGAATGCCCTAAAGCAACAATCACATTTTTTTCCTTAGCATGATTAATAAAATCAGCCACATCATCACGTTCTGGTGCCAAAGCAATTTTTCTTAACAAACCTTTTGAACTTTCCAACCATTGGTCTAGTTCAACAATTGACGGATTACGCATATAGGAAGGACTTTGAGCCCCTTTGTATTTTTCCGTAAAATATGGTCCTTCAAAGAAAAGCCCTTGAATACGTGCACCGCTTTCTTGACCTGCAAAATCAGCTGCCGTACGACAAATATCATCTAAAGTTTCAAATGACGCTGTCAAACCAGTTGCTAAAAAACTAGTCACTCCTGCTCCTAAAAGGGCATGACTCATGGTTTCTAGAGCTTCTTTGCTGTTATCCATAACATCAGCACCAGCAAAACCGTGAATATGAGTGTCAACTAAACCAGGAGCAATACTGTAACCAGTATAATCAATGATTTCAGCATCACTTGGTACTTCAGTCTGCCAGCTCCCAAAAGTATCTCCTTCGATAGCTAGGTAACCAGCTTTTTTCACTTGATATGGATAATAAAATTCATCTGCTTTAATATACTTTGTCATTTAAAAACGCCTCCATTCATTTATATTATATGCTAAATGTTCATTTTTGTAAATGGTATATACCGTTTTAATTCTTATCTAAAATTTCTAATTAGAACCTGTATTCACAAAAAAAGTGTTAAACTAAGATTATGACAAAAAAACGTTATGATACTGATTTAAGCGATCAAGAATGGGCACAACTTGAACCCTATTTTTCAAAACACCGCACCTATAAATGGTCTAAACGAGAACTCGTTAACGCAACCTTGTATATCACTAAAACAGGCTGTCAATGGCGGATGCTCCCTAATGACTTCCCTCCCTATCCAACTGTCTGGAGTTTCTTTCGTCGTGCCAAGGAGAGCGGTTTGTGGGATACCATTTTGACAGAACTTGTTAAAAAAAGCGACTGAAATCTGATAAAGCAGCCTCTCCAACTTACGCCATCATTAATTCACAAAGCGTGAAAACAACAGATGCCGCAGAGAACCGTGGAATTGACGGTGGTAAAAAGTCAAAGGAAGTTGGCAAATTATCTCGAAACGCTGGGTGGTTGAGCTAACATTTTCTTGGTTGAACCACTCTCGCAGATTAGCAAAGGATGTTGAAAAATCAGTATCGTCGGAGGTTTCTTTTGTAAAATTATCACATATTAGCCGGATTTTAAGGGAATTATGATATTGTGAATACAGGTTCTAAGTAATATCCGTTGCTCAAACTTGATTCATTGCATTAGGTTCAATAACTACAAGATTCTCTCTTGAAATATTGTCTGACTTATTTTTTGCAGGTTTAAACTTCTTATTAACGACTGATTTTAAGCCTTGTTCATGCATGAGTTTCTGGACAAGCTTAAGCCCAACAGTGATTCCCTTTTGAACCAACAGATGATGAACTTTAGGCGCACCATAAATTTGTTTAGAGGATTCATAAATGGCTTTAATTTCATGGGCTAAAGTTCTTCTGCGTTGTTCTGAGAAAGAAAGTTTCCGTTGAGTTTGCTCATAGAAACTTGAGCGGTTGAGGCCAAATAGGCGACAAGATTGTGTAATATTTAATTGTTCTTCTTGAATCATCTGAATCATTTCTGAGTTGGTCATTTCTTTTTCTCGGCGAATATGGTCAATACTTTTTTTAAGAGGTCACGTTCTTCTTGGACACGAGCTAATTCTTTCTTTAGAGCAATAAAATCTGCCTTAGAGTACTCTTGACCGCCTTTCTTTGAGTATTTATCTATCCATTTGTAAAGTGTCGTTTGTGCAATATCATATTCGCTTGATAGACTCGGAACACTTTGACCTGAGTCATAAAGTTCTACTAGAGTTTCTTTGAAACTTTGTTCATATCGTTTAACCATAATTTGAGTGTACCAAATTACCTAAAATACTGTCCACTTTTCTAGGATAACATCATACCTTGATATGCTTGACAAATGGTAGAAAAGGATTTAGCCCTGTTCAATACAGGACTAAATCCTTTCAATAATTAATTGTCCAACTTTTTAGGGGCAGTACAGAAAACTGTTGCCTATTCACAAAAAAGAGAAGCCTTGTCTTCTCTTTTTTGTCTATTCTTCAATATTTTTTTCTATTTCCTTTTCTTAAAATGCAATAAAGCAATAACTGAAGCAAAGATAAACAACATTACTCCGGACACAAATAGCCAAATTGAACCTTTCTCACCTGTAGAAGGTAAGACTTTCTCCTTTTCGTTCGTACTCAAAGTTTTTGTTTTTTCGTTTTTCTTATCCTCTACAGAATTAGAAGTATTGTTATCCTCTTTTGAGACTTTTTGAAGCACGGTTACTTCAATTTCCTTTTGTACACCACCATAGCTGTAAGTCACTTTATATTTTCCGGGTTGAGTCGTATCTACAGTACCTGTCACTTGCACATCTTGGAAGTTGACCGGATTACCATCTCTATCTTTGGCACCATCAAAGTTATCTTGCGCATTCCAAGTATCGCCTGTGTACAAGGTAGAGTCATGTGCTTCTACACTGGTTTGATTTTGAAGCACAGTCACTTCGATCTCTTTTTGGACACCACCATAGCTGTAAGTCACTTTATATTTTCCGGGTTGAGTCGTATCTACAG
>ERZ1026894.493-NODE-493-length-28797-cov-5.986327_pt1 | contig 28797 bp, 53 predicted proteins | sample MGYA00380177_ERZ1026894 | MGnify/ENA primary metagenome ERZ1026894 (study PRJEB33269, sample SAMEA4719813) | human gut metagenome | biome: human-associated habitat; feature: organic feature; material: feces | place: Cameroon | collected 2013-10 ... | reverse complement strand
ATATTATAAGAATTAACCGTTGTTAAAATGTATAACATGCTGAAAATTAGTTAGTTACAATAATGTTATATGTGTTAATATATTTGCTTTTGGTCGAAAATTGTCGTACCTTTGTAGTGTCGAAAGGGAGAAACACCCACGGCAGCGCACAGGGCGAAGGTAATAACCCTGTTGCGTGGCGGTCTTTAAAATAGTGATACACTAAAAAGCGGTGCAGCCTGCCAATACAGACCACACCGCCAGCAACTAAAGCGTTGAACGCTCTAATTTATTCACCAATGCAAAATTAGTCGTTTCCTTTGGTTGCTGCAAAGACTTTAGAAGTAATTAGAATTTATTCACCAATTTAAATATATAGAATTATGAAAGCAACTAAAGTAGAAAACAGAGTAAGCGAACAAATCAACACAATCGAGAACGCTCAGAAGTTGGCAAAGGAACAGGAAAACCCCAGCTACACAAAGATGTTTTTGCCGTGGGTGGAAGAGGTAGCAGAAGACGAAGCAAAAGAACTTGCAAGCCGTCTGAAAGAAGTTTTAGACGATGCGAACGAAAGCGACGACCGCTACAAGCAACTAAAAACCGATTTCGAGAAGGCAAAAGAACGCTACGAAGCGTATCAACTAAGAGTAGCCAACACCGACAAACAGGTGCTCAAGGCGTTCAAAAAAGCGGTTGCGGTTGCGGTTGCAGAAGTCGCAGAACAAACCAATACGGCGACATGGTTCAACTATCGCCGCCTGTATGGTCTTGGACTTATAGACAAGCTGCCGAACATGGTGAACACCGTCAACAAGGTTAACTCCTATGTTGTCAAGGCGTTCACATTCATGCAGCAGTATGCGAAACGCTCTAATGTGTTGGCACGCAAAGAACGTGCGCTAAACGCTGCCATAGAAGAGTTCGGCATAACAAGGGAACAGGCTGAAAAAATGTACCTTGCCGGAAAGCTCAAACTTTAAGCCGGCGCCGGACGTATCCAAGTGGAGCGGCAAACAGCCGCCCCACCTGGATTTTTCTTGCAATTCGTTTTGAGTTGCAAGCGGTTTTTTGTGTCCTTATTTTTCCCCACCGTTTTTCTCTGATTTCTTATTTTCCCACACGTTTTTAGATACCTCATCGTGGTGTGTGGGTGTTCCTCGTTGTGCTTTTTTCTGCGCAACGTGCCAAAATCTAAAAGCAATCGATCTACAGATTTATTTAAATAAATGGTGATACGTGTCGGACGTGTCACGCCCTTTGTTATGGGATTTTGCAAGCGAGATTTTTCCTGTAAGGAAATAGGCGGGAATTTCTCGAACTGCAAAATTTGAAACTTTGGGAGCTATTCATAATTCATATTCTACGTTTTAAGAGCGTCCGCGTGAAATTCGCGGGAAATCGACCTCTATCGTGGTGGATAGAGTGAGCAACCTATAAGGGCGTGCGAGAACGTGCGCCACGGCTCTGCAAGAACTTACATACTGGTGAGAAGTCACCATAAAAACTATACAGTTTCCCCGTATGTCTGCCAAGAAATCGGGATGCAGCCACAGCATTAAAACAGGGCGGGGCGTGAGCCGTGACTCAGCGAGCTGGTTACTCGGAGTAATATTCGGATGAACGCGGTGCCAAGATGCACGTCCTAAGGCAAATAGGGCGGTGGGAAACCTCCGCTCTACAATTATTAACCAACTAAAATTAGAATTATGGAAGAGAAAGAAAAAAGCGTAGCAACTGCAATGTACAATTATTTCCTTGAAACGCTGGATGGCAAGAAAACGTTTGAGGGCAAGCATCATTTTTTGAAGCCAACGAACGGATATTCATTTCTTTACGCTGAGGACGGCAAACTGATAGTGTCAGGCGGAGGCGTTGAAACGCACGCCATTGACATTAACAACGGAAAGGACATGCTCCTTCTTACCTTTGCGTACTATCGTGTTTTCGTTTAACGCCTAAAAGGTAGCCGGCAGGCTGCCACCATTAACCATTTTATTAACAAATTAAAAACAAAAGAATTATGAAAGAGTTTATTTATTTCTCAACCATGTGTTATGTAGTATTTTACGCTTTGTGTCTTGGTTACTCAATCGCATAATAGCAAGCGTCCAAAATCATGGCAGCATTGCGCTGCCAACAATACCAACCATTAAAAATATAAGATTATGAAGAAAAGACAGATTATCTATTCAAGTACGATAATTGCGCTTGGAATTATCCAGTTGCTTCCGTGTGTGTTGCTTGTAAGCAGTACGATAATTGGAAATGTGCTTGGAATTTTCTACGCTCTTCTTGTGACGTTCCTCTGGACGAGTACGAGAAATGGTCGCTGGTTCTGTGTTGAGCTGTACCGCAGTACGCTGCGCTTGGAAAAATTCCTGCTCGGCTGCAACGTGGAGAGTGATTAGTACGAAAATTGTGCTTGGAAACTTTCAGCCTGAACGCTGCCCTGCGATATGGGGCAGTACGATAAATCAACCTTACAGAATTATGAGACAGATAGAAATGCGCAGAGTCAAGCGTGGTGAGTTTTTCCGCTTGGCAAATTCGGAGTCCGCTCCCGTTTGGGTGCGTGACGAGTACAACAGAAGTTCCAAAAAATTCGAGGCGTACAAGTACGACAATGTGAATTATTGGAGCGAATTCAAAGGTTCACGCCTTGTTTATGTGGATTTTGTGTTCTGAAAAATTCAGCCTAAAAAACTGCCTGCAAATTAGGCAGTACGATAAATAACTAATAAAAACAAATGAATTATGGCAACACGAAGAATTAAGTGCGAGGGTTCTCTGTTCATGGAGAGCGTATTCGCGAAGATGCAGGAAATCTACACACACGTTGAGTTCCTTGGTTACGACGGCAAATTCCTGACCGTGGCTTACATTGTCTAAAACCCTGTGCGCACGCAATATGTGCGCACGGACTATTAACCAACAAATTTTAGAATTATGACAGAAAAAAGACTCACAGAGGCGAGAAGACTCGCAAAGGAAATTCTCCCTAAGGTTCAGAAGATGCAGCGTGATATGTATCTTAACAATCATGTAAGCGTGCGCATTGAGCCTTACACCTCCGGCTACAGCTTTTATGTAATTGTTTTCCACATGAACGACATGGAGGACAGGAGCGAGAATCCCAGTTTTGAATTCTTCTATTTTTACGATTTTTACGAGGCAGAGGAGAACGACGAAACGTTCGAGCGTCTTGCGGAGTACGTAAAGGAGAAGTCCGCAGCCTAAAAATCCCCACGATTGTGGGGTCTATTAACCAACCAAATCACAGAATTATGAACACAGAGAAAAATTTTGTAGTGCTTGAGTTTTACCCGAGTTTTACACCGAGAGTCGTGCGTGAGTTTGCAACCCGTGAGGACGCAGTGAAGTTTGCTGAGCTTATGAAGAAAAGCGAGACAGGCAGACATACCTACGCTGTATTTTCACGCATCGAGCCGTAGAGCCTAAAATCGGGCAGTACGATAATGTGCTGCCTGCCATTAACCAAACAGAATTATTATGACACAGAATTATTTCGTGTTCCCTCCTTTTGAGGTGTACACAGGCGAGCAGCTTACAAAAGAAGTCAAACAGAGTTTAATTGCCAGTGGTTTGAAATGCGTTGCGGTTGTCTTCAACTGCGAGAGTTACGAAGATTTCGAGCGCAAATACTTCGGCAGATAGCCTAAACAGCGGAGATACAACTCCGCTACTATTAACCAAATAAATCATTGAATTATGCTAAGAGACAGAAATTGCGACAAGAATTTGAACGTTCGTTGATGTATCAGATAAACAAGGCAAAGATTGCAGCCCGCAAGATGCACAACGCACGTATGACCGACTACAATGATCCGAAATCTGAGAATGATTTTCACGATGCTATGGTTGAGATTGTAGCCATTGCTTATCACGATTGAGCCTAAACAACCCGTTACGTTTTGTCACGGGTTCATTTTATCAACCATTTAAAATTTTAGGATTATGAAAAAGAACCCACGAGATTACAAAGTGAACGGCAAAATGTACGCTTACATCCTTGACTCCATCTCTTCCGATGATGTAGATGTAGAGTCTATGTCTGACAAGGAACGCATTGAGTTTGCGCTTGACACGTTCTACACAGAGAAATTTAAAGATGACAGACGCAGAATGTCCGCTCTTGATTTGCTGACTGAATGGATTGCCGGTCTTTGCTCTACCGTGAATGTAGCCTTTACGAACTATGACATTGCCAAGGTTGGCACGGAGTGGGGTTATTGCAGAACAGACGCAAGAACCTCGCAGTTTGTACGTACATGGTTTGAGCGTATCGCCAATGGTATTCTGCGCCTTGCAAAGATTTACGGCGTGGATATGAGCCGTTTCCGTTGCTAATGCCTTAAAATCCTGCGTGACGATTGCACGCAGGAACTACAACCAACAAATTGAAGATTATGAAAACATATTGTGTAAACCTTAAAGAAACCTCTTATGGTTTTGTGGAAGTGCAAGCCGACAATGAGGAAGAAGCGAAAGAAATAGCTTACAAAGCATGGCTTGACGGCAACGCCAACATGGTCGGAAGTGTAGATTGCGAGCCTTTATCTGTAGAAGAGTCCTGAACAGGGCGCACAAACTCCGTGCGCCTACATAACAAACCAATAAAACAATACGATTATGAAGAAAAGAACTTACAAGACACTTGTCGGCTTGCTTAGAGCTGCCGATGCAGGACAATTCACGATGAACGATTTTTTGAGCGGACAAATCTACGACAACAAGCTTTATAAGCGGCGTCCGTTCGAGCTTACCGACAGCGCTCTGCGTGAGCTGTCTGACGGCTTCTGTCAAGCGCTGGGCTGTCAGAAAAGAAAGTACGACGAGGTATTCAACAACATGAAGTACGGCAATATCGAGAGATGTGGCATACTTTCCCGTCTGTGGGTTGAGCTGCGTGGCAACAAGCTGAGCTTTACCTACTGCGTAGGACAGGACGGAGGTTACGAGTATCCGCTTGTCAAGAGAATACTGTATCGTGGTTATTGAGCCTCAACAAATCTGTGCAGCCTATCTGCACAGAACAATGTTTAACCAAATTAATTTCTGAATTATGGCAACAAGAAGAGCATCCGAAAGGAGAAGCAGAACGCTTGCGCAGCAGGCTAAGTCCTACGAGGTGGCAGGCGAGTACGAAATGATGCAGATAATGCACGAGTCGTGGATAAACGGCAATTTCTCCGACTTCAAGCATTATTACAGAGTTCTGAGAATGGAAGACAGACGCAAGTTTGTACACTATCTCTACAACAACACCGACGAGTACACATTCTACAGAATGGTTGACACGCTCATGTTCGGTTAGCCTAAACAGACGCTCGCTCTTGCAGAGTGGGCGTTTCTTATTAACCAAATTTTATGATTATGACGAGAGAAGAATTTATCGAAAAGTGCAACCATATTGTTCGCAACTTCAGGAATGTAGAGGAGTTCAACAAGTGTCTCAACCAAATACTTGACTCTGGCTGCATCGACCTTGACAATGTTCAACAGGACTACACTCCAGCCTTTTGGGTTGTAGGTGCGTTGTTTCAGCGGTCAGCCGACCAGTGCGTCAATGGGAGCGTTTTCGAAGAAAAGCGCAGAAAAGACCACAGGGAATCGAAAAATATTGCGAAGTTCATTCCGTGGTGGTTTTTATAAGCCTAAAAAACTCTCCCTTGTGGAGAGTGCAAGTATAACCTAAAAACAAAGAATTATGGCAAAGAAAGTTTATGCGCTCTATCGCACTGATAATTGGCATACATCTGCAAGCAGCGAATTGCTTGTTGTAGCAGGTAGCATCAGAAGATGCTGTAAGGTAGCCAAGGACGACGGAGCAACAAAAGAGCAGATTAAGGATTTGCGTGGTTATTACCACCAATCCCAGTGTACCGACGAAACCGATTACGAGTACGACATTGTGGAATACACGCTCAACGAGAGTTTAATAGACTAAAAATCCCTCTTCGGAGGGAACAATTACAAACCATTTAAACAGAAGAATTATGGCATTACAATGGAAATGGACTGACAAGATGGGCAAGGCAATCATCCGTCAGAACGAGAGAAAGTACGAGATTGGCATCTATGGCGGCAATGCTCTTGCGATATTCATCAGCGAGAACAAGGACTCATACCAGCTTTACAATTTCATTACAGACGAAAGACACCTCGGCATCATTAAAGAGAACAAGTTCAAGATGTTCTACGACGAGGTGGTGAGCATCGAGCTGAACGTATGCAACAAGAACGCACTGAAAATACTCCCTCTCCTCGCAAAGGAGGCGGGCGAAGTGCGCTGCTACTACGAGGAGTCAGAGTGACACGGCTTATCCGTTGGGGAAAGAAACCACAATCGGAGCGACACCGACAACGGAACAATATTAACCCTATAAAAGAATTGAATATGAAAGAGCTAACGATTAAGGTGTACTCCTTTGACGAATTGCCGAAGGAGGCGCAAGACAAGATTATCGAGCGTGAACGCTGGAATGTTATGGATAATGCTATGGAGTGTAGCGGAATGGAGTTCGGTGATACGCTTAAAGAATTTGAGCGTATCACCGACTCTCGCGTAACATGTTACGATGTCGGCTATTGTGGTTGCAACTTCGGTAGAGTTTGCAGTGACAAGCTGGCATTTGAGGGGTTCGACCTTGAAGACCTAAGCGGAAAACTGTTGTTCCGTTACATCAGCAACGAAATCATGCCGTACCTGATACGTGGAAAGTACTACTCAACCTGCGGCAAGTACGACAAAAACGGCAAATACACTTACAAGTCGCGTCGCAGCAAGGTTTTGATGGAGGATTTTGACGGCTGTCCGTTGACCGGCGTATGCTACGACTGCGATGTTCTTGAGCCGCTGTTTGACTATTACCGCAACTGGGCACGCCCCGAATACCGTAGCCTCACGTTCCGTGATGTCATGGAGAAATGCTATGATAGTCTTTTCAATACTCTTTACAAGGAGTATGAGTATCGGGCAAGCGACGAATCGGTACGAGAAGAGCTGTCGGTACGAGAAGATTACTACTACGAAGACGGCACAAAGTGCGAGGGCTATATTTATAGCGCAGCCTAAAATCGAGGGAGGCATATCTCCCTCACAAAAACCAAATTATTGTGATTATGAAGGACAACAAGTATTTCTGCTACACCATCGACAATAGCGGTGAGCGTGGCTTTCAGAGAATTGACAAGGAGTATGCAATCCAGCTGAACAACATGGGTCGGTGGTTTTACAAACTTCCCTTTAAGGTTGTGAACTCCCTCACGAAAGCGTTGCGGTGGAAGCATCATCTTCGGGATTAGCCTAAACAGACAGCTTGCGAGCTGTCACAATAACCAAAAGCAAACGATTATGAGAAAGAATTGCAAATGTTACCTGTTTTATGTAAACTTCGGCGCTACAACGTTCTATCACGAGCTGACTCCCGAAGAAGCACGCCGAAAGATGCACGAGTATGCAAGGGAATACCGTCAGGTGTCCGTTCATGTTTTAAAGAATCCGTCCATACGTCTTGTTGGAGTCGAAGCAGAAGATAGGGTGTCGCTCGACATAATTTAGCCTAAACGCCTGCGTAATGCAGGCTCTACAAACCTTTAAACAACAAATTTTATGACACATGATTTTGAATTATTGAAGAAGCCTACAGATGTAATCTACAACGGCATCCGCACAAGCATTGAGTCTTATCGCATATATCGCCCGTCATGGGTGTACGAGGGCACAGACGAGGAAGCGGAAGCTACCATGCGTGACTTCTACGACTCTATGGGCACGCACTTCTATGAGCTTAATGTTGCGCAGATGACTCCTGACATGGTAGACTGGGAGTACGACTATGTACGTATAGACACGAGCGACATTCCGGATTATGTCCGCGACCTCAACGAGATTGTAAGCCTTACGGATGTTGATGTTCCTCGTGACTTCTACGATTTAAGCCACAAAGAGCTCAAATCATTGTACAGACAAATTTGTCTCGGCTCTGATTATTTGTCAGACTTCAGAAACGACCTGTTCGTTCCTTGTGACGAGGTGATGAGTGAGTCGAAAGAATTTCTTGAAAACCAATTCAAGAAATACGGCGAACACGAATATTACGAACACCTCACAGCAAAGGAATTTGCAGGGTATTTTCACTAAGTAGCCTAAAGCGGAGGGAGCAATCCCTCTGACATTATTAACCAAATTATCAAGAATTATGAGGAGATATTACGTATCAGTCACAGAGACTTTAAACAAGGTAGTGAGCGTAGATGCTGAGAGTGAGGCTGACGCACTGAAACAAGTGGAAACAGCCTACGACGATTCCGTTATAGTTCTTAATTGTGTCGATTACTGCGGTAAAACAGTAGAGATTGAATCTGACCAGCAGTTCTACACAGATTACGAGAAAGAGTACGGAGAGACCTATCAGCACATAGATTAAGCCAAACGGGGGAGTGCAAACTCCCTACTACAAACCAAACATTATAGATATGATTACAGACATACAGGAAAGAGTTTGCAGCAAATGCAAATACAGTGTTTACAGAAAAAGTCCTATTGGTCAAGAGTACGACATAATTACGTGCAAGCGCAATCGCTCGGCAATAAAATGCTACGATGGCATGTATGGCGATTACGAGTTTGTTTAGCCTAAAAGCGCAGCTAACGACTGCGCACAATAACCAAAACATAAGAATTATGAACAACGTAAGATTTATTCCAGGACAATATGAATGGCATCTCGTTGATGAGAAAGACAACGTGCTTCTCAACATTCCTGATGATTTCATTTACGATTGCGAGACAAAGGCTGATTTGGATTTCGTTATAGAAGACATTCCAAGACAGGCATTGCGAGCAGTCGAAGAAGGGGAAGAACTCTATGGATGTGACGTAAACAAATACGTCAGCGACATAGATGATGACTGCGTAACCAAGCTTATGATAGATACCCTATCAGAATATCTTGGGTTGACAGCCTAAAAGCCGTCGAAAGACGGCACTATAAACCAAAACTTTAAGAATTATGTATGTATCAGAACTATCGAGAGAACAACTTGTAGAGTTAAAATCCACCATGCTCGAAGCCATCCTCGGCTACGAGCCGTCATACGGAGAGCTTGCCATTGCTGACGAGCTTGTGTCTGACGAGCAGGTGGAAGAGGAGTACGGAGGCGTGTGTTTCACGTCTGACGACTTCTTTTGCTCCATGAGCTAACCTACGGCAGCGCAGCCTAAAAAGGCGTGCCGGAAGACCATATTTATTTCAACAGTAGTGACAGATCACAAGTCTCCCACTGACGCGAGTGGACTCGTGATCTCCACATACTGTTTCAAATCAGCATCGTACAGATATGCGCCGAGGTCTTCGGCACGCCACATTTATTAACCAAAATCATTAAGAGTATGACATGCAACGAGATTATCAATGAAGTTGAGAATGGTGCGAAGTTCACTATCAACTTCCAAAACAGAACATGTAGAGTGAACGGAGAGGTTGTTGTTAGCGAGGAAATCACAGCAAGAGACTGGAAACAACATGGTAGTTTGCCTTTGTCTGTTGCGTTGAACGGAATAGAAAAGGCATACAGGAATTATAAGCACTCCGTTCCTTCTGAGCGTTCCGAGTCACACAGACGTTGCTACTTTAAGGCTTTGTCTGAGAAAGAGCTCTCAGACGAAGATATGATGTATGGTGAGCAACGTGAGGTGGCGAGATGCAAGTTAGAACTCAGATTGCTTACATACATCATCCAAGGCTACATTACTTGGCAGAAGGAATGGGGCAGCTGGTTCTACCAATCTCCCAACGACAAGGACTTGATTATCCTGCGCTCATGGGTTGAACCAAGCAAATCGTAGCATTTGGTCGCAGATGGTAGCATTTGCTATAAACCGCCTAAATCAGAGTGGGATGCAAATCTCACTCACATTTTTAACCATTTTATTAACAATTTAAAAAAAAGAATTATGAAATGTAATGATTTCAGGTGAGTTCACTATCAACGAGGTAGCAAACGCTAACGGCGCAGGTCAGCCGAAGCCCAACAAGAAGTCGGCACAGGCACGTATCGAAGCTCTCAAGGCTGCGGGCGTGGATGTTTCCAACTACTTCCCTATGGGCGAAGAGATGATTGTCCGTGTCAAGGACGGCGTTCCGACACAGGTGCTTGACGACGACCCTGTTTTCTCTCGCATCATGGAAGGATGCTACATCGCACACGGCAAGCTCTATCGCCGTTGGGTTATGGCGCAGATGTTCCACATGCTCCGAGAGATGAACGAGGGCAAGTGGGATGCTCCCAACTTCACGGAGGTCTTGCAGAACCGCGGATACGAGTATTCGTGGAAGATGGTGGAGCAGGAGTTGCTTGCGCAGTATAAGATGCTCAAGCACGGCGACACAGAGTCGTTTGGCGAGCGCAACCGCTGGTTCGACAAGGACGTTGTGACTGAAATGGCAGAGGACTACCTCGACCACCTCCGCAAGGTTGTTGGGGAAATCAAGGAGCGTAAATGCCGCGGTCGCCTCTACAAGCGCATCTTCGGCAAGAACGTGTTCTCTGACGAGATTGAGAACGTTGTGTTCGCTCCGATTGCATGGACTATCAGAGCAATCGGCGATTCCAAGTCCGCATATCAGCTCTACAAGGCTGTCGCAGCGTTCAACCGTGACCGTCACAATCTCCGTTGGCAGACCAAGCAGTCAAAGGCGTTCACCGATGCCTACAAGGGTTCTGGTGCGTACTTCACGATGAAGAACCTCATCCTGTTCCACGGCGCACGCTTCAATGGCTGCACCACGGAAAAGCAGTCGCTCGCACGCATGGAGAATCTCGCCTCGAACCTCGAAGGTTGGGAACTCCTCGGTGCCATGAAGCAGCTTATCAAGGACTCTGGCATCTCTGTCGAAAAGAAGATTGCCGAGTGGAAGAAACAGCCTGCATCTAAGAAGTAGTACGCAGCCAAGAAGGAATTGCCGTTCCGTCTGCGGTGGCTCGGCATCATTTATGAAAGCTTCGCAGAAGAAGGTCCCTTACCCGCCTATCGGTCAGGCAAGGGACCTTCCTTGCAAGCTTTGAAATCACTTGCTTACAGACAGGCACCCGTCCGTGAGCCGCAGACAAGCCTAAACCACAAGTGGTTACACATCGTAACCGCTTGACTTATTTACAAACCATTAAATAACAACAGAATTATGAAAGAAGATAAGATTTTAGAGATGTTTTTCGCCCCCGAACGCTGGCAGTACGCAATCGCCAAAGGTGTTGTCAAGGACATATCCAAAGGCGTGCTCTACAAGCTCACCAAACCCGAGGCGCGCGCGCTCATGTATCAGCGTATCCGTGACGGCAAGTACAAGATTATGCCGCCACACACAGCGCAGATACCGAAGGACAACGGTGAGTTCCGTACCGTATATGTGAACGAGCCTGCCGACCGAGTGCTGCTTTCCATCGCCAACGACCTTCTCTTCGAGCTTATGCCCGAGATGGTTCATCCGAGCTGTCGCTCGTATCAGAAAGGTATCGGCTGCGGTAAGGTGGTACAGGAGGTGTCACGCCGTATGTGTGCGTTGCAGACCTCCGATGTGCTCGGCTTCAAGTCCGATCTGTCGAAGTATTTTGACAGTGTTCCGTTGGAGTTCGTTGACGCAGCTTTTGACAAGGTGGAGGAAAAGTACGGACACTCGGCTCTGATAGACGTTCTTCGCGACTACTACCACTCCGACCTGTACTTCACTCCCGAAGGTGAGCTGCACGAGAAGTATCAGTCGTTGAAGCAGGGTTGCTCCGTAGCCTCGTGGCTCGCAGACGTAATCCTGTATCATATCGACGAGAAACTATCGCAGCTCGAAGGCTATTACGCCCGCTACTCCGACGATATGCTTTATGTCGGTAGTGACTACGTTAAGGCGATGCACATCCTTACCGAGGAGCTTGGCAAGATGCAGATGAAGCTCAACCCGAAGAAGGTGGAGTATCTTGACGCAAATCATTGGTTCAAGTTCCTCGGCTATTCAATCAAGGGCAGCAGCATATCGCTTTCCTCTACACGCATCAAGACGTTTCAGAAGGAGATAGAGTCGCGTTCGTGCTGTAGACGGGGTGCAACGCTCACTACATCGGTAAACATGATTAACCGATACCTCTACAAGGGTTATGACGGTCACTCATGGGCAACGCAGGTCCTCCCGATAATCAACGTAAAGGAGGACATCGACACGCTGTCTACGTTCATTCTTGACGCTCTGCGTGCTACCGCAACCGGCAAGCGACGCATCGGAGGTCTTGGTTTCGCCAAGGAGCAGAAGGTGGGATGTATCTCACGAGGACGAGGAAAGAATGTCACAACTAACAGAGCAAAGACACCGGAGCGCATCGACGGATTTATGTCGCTCGGTCTCATGCGCAACGCATTGCTGACCTCGCGAGCTGCATACGACACGCTTGTAGCCAATCTCTGACAAACGCCTAAAAAAACGGATGCAGTCCACAAGCTGCGTCCACAACCAAACCAATATGAATTTCCGAGAACACGGAACTGCGCAGAGCAGGACGCCACATTTATATACCCGCCTCAAAGATACGGGATTCCCTCTGGACAATCCAGAGTGTATCCCGTATCCTAAGGCTGGTACAATCAAAACCTTACAGAAATGTTCCACGGCGTAATGCCTGTGCAAGGCGGCGCACACCGCCCTCGGCTTGAAGAATGGCATCCGTTTAGCGCTCAGGTTGCTAACGATGACGACGTCTGTGCGAACAAACAGACGTCGTCATCGAGAAACCTGACCTACATCACTCGTTTACATCCATGTGCCACAGCCATCGTTCAAGCCCACTCACGTCAGCGCAGACGTTCGTCTTACCCGAAGGAGTACATTTGCTACACCAAGCTTACACGCGGCGCTTGGATGTTCATACATCCCGCTCGCCGCGTGCTTCGCTTGAGTTCGACCAAAATCTTACAGCCATGCGCCACACTCCTTGTGGAAGACAAGCCATTGCAAGCCTAAATCGGGCACGATGGGGAGACAACGTTTATATCCCAGTACATAAGGGCTGGGTTGGTGCCGGTTGCAACAACCGGCGCACCCAGCCCCCACTACTGGGCTAAATCAGATACTTACAGCAAAGCACCCGTCTCCAATCGTGCCCACAATACAACCAACGGAATTTTGCGGTTCCTTATGACGTGCCGTGCAGCCGACTTTAATGATACCGGCTTCGTATCATCCGCCGTCCACCAGGTTGACACCTGGCTCCCTTCCGATTTCTCAGCCGGTACATATCAAATCCTTACAGTCACGCAACACGGCTACAGGCACGTCATTACTTTAAAAAGTGCTGCATTTATTTGTGAAATAGCAACAAAAACGCTACCTTTGCATACCCAAACAAATCACAAACCAATCAGCAACGTTTGCCTTAACGACCTCGTATTGTAGAGGTCGCTATTAACCAATAAAATAGATAAAATTATGGCAGTAACAAAATTTGTAAGAGCGCAGGACATTCTCAAGGAGAAAGGGTTCAAAGCGCCACCGTTCGATACGGCGGGATTTCAGAACGCAGTAGTGGAGTTCTTTCGGAAGAACGACGTGTCTGCAAAATTAATCATATTCGGAGTTCGTTTCGTGGATTATGAAGGTACGCCCAAATGTGGATTTTCAGATTGTACGCAATACAGCTCCAGCGAAACATGGAGCGATGGAAGCAAAACCTTCTATTACGACCTTCCTGACTATTTGGATTGTTGCTTTGGTTATCATACCACTACAGGCTTCAGCTCCCCGTTTTTTATCGTGGACGAACCGTATCTGACCAATGCCGTAGCCCTTCTTAAAATGGCAGGGTTCATTGTTGGAAGAAAGCGCAGAGTTTATGGAGTGCCAACTTATGACATCACCCTCGTCTAAACATTAACCAAGCCCTACGCAACACGGTCAAGCGACACAAAATGCCCAACAACAAGGAACAAGAGCAGATAGACGGCATCCGCAAGGACTTCGCAAAGCGGGTCTACGACCTCTATATCAATGCCGCCAACGGAAAGATTGATACCTACGACAAGTTTCTGACTCGTTTGGAGTGGCTTGAAATAGACTACTCCGACGCATTGTCCCCGTACAGAATATACGAAGACCTGTGTCCTGACGACTTCGATTTGGTGAAAATGGCGATAGAGGAGGGCACACCCCTCAAGGACTTCGCCTATCAATGGTTGGATATATACAATATCATTGAGTTCGCCAATGTAGACACGAGTTCTCTCGTACCTCCAACATCCGACAATTAGTCAAAACGGCAGGTTTACCCCTGCCACCAAGTAAACCATATTATAAACAAAAAAAACAGAATTATGAAAAAATTATTTTCTATGTTAGCCTTCTTTATGATGGCTATGTGTGTCCTTACCCTGTCCTCATGCGGTGACGATGATGAGAATGAATCCAAAGCGAATACAGCCGAAATCTTAGGTTCTTGGGAAGAAACTACAGTAAAATCAGGAGAGAACTCTACTGTCGAGGTGATTACAACTTGGACTTTTAATGCAAACAAAACAGCTACAGAAAAAGTTGAAGCTTATACCACAACGGTTTATACGGATAAGACTAAGCTCTTTAGTCTGACATTTGATTTTACCTATGAATACAACGGAAAGACGGTGAAACTAACCAGTACCGACCCAACGGTCAAAGAACCTGTATCTTACTACACAGTAGAGATAAGCGGAAATAAAATGCGCATGGGTAACGAAAAAGGTGGATATTTTAATCTCACTAAGAAGTAGTCTAAGATTTAGTATTAACTATTTTCTATTAGTAGAACACAGCAGCCATCCATCACTTAGGCGGGTGGCTGTTTTTGCCTTTTTGCTAAAATATAAACTTCTTATTTCACTTTCGAGGCTTTATTTTGCCTAAAACAGGCCCTCATTAAAAGGCCGCAATTTAACCATTTAATTCATTAATTATTGTAAAACCACTGCGCCCATACCGAAGTAATATTATAAATAATATTAACTTTGCGTTGCAGGCGCACTAAATTTCAAGAATTATGACACAGCTACTTAGCACAAGACGCTGGATGGACTTGCTCACTCCCGAGCAGCAGAAAACCTACTCCAGCGCAATCCGAAAAGGTTACTTTGCGACTTATGACGGCTATCGTTGGCGTCACGAGTTCTATGGAGCTTTCATCTGGAAACACCCTGGACGCGTGAAGATCATTGATAAATTCAAGCAGGTTATCGGTCGCGCACCATTGTGGGAGGACATCACGGACGACAATCTGCGAGACGTGAAGGAAGAGCTGGACGCTTCCTATGCGCCGAACTCCGTGCGCACAATATGCGCAGAGATTAACGCAATCATCCGTGAGAACGCAGAGTCGAAAGACATTCCTTCCATGTCCTACGCCCGTGTGCTGCGTGCAAAGAAGGTGGTGGTACAGTCCGTGTTTCTCACCGACGAGGAGATACGCAAGATACACGAGTATCGCCCTAAGACTGTGCGCAGACGGCATGCAAAGCGCATCTTTATGCTTGAATGCCTTTGCGGAGCACGTTTCTCCGACTGCCTGCGTCTCTCGCCCGTAAACCTCTCTTCTGATGGTCGCACCCTGACTTATGTATCAAAGAAGACCAACCATGAGGTGACGGTTCCCGTGCACCCGTGGCTAAGGGAGTATCTCGTTCCGTCTTCACCTATCGAACCGCAGTCACTTGCAGTTCCTTCCTACAACGACGCGATACGTTTCTTCTGCCAATCATGCGGTATCGACCAGCAGGTTAAGGTGTACCAGGCAGGTCGCGAGCAGACAGGCCAGAAGTGGAAGTTTGTATCAACACATACAGGTAGACGCTCGTTTGCAACCAACCTGTCGTTGAAGAACGTACCGTTGGAGCAGATAGCGTTGATGATGGGTCACTTCACGGGCAACGCCCCGGATGTTTCCATGACGCAGCGATACATCGTGACGCGACTCCAGCTGTCGCCCGCAGCGTTCCAAGCGTTTGTAATTCCTGGTGCCGAAAGAGCAGCAGCAGAGACGGAGGCGTACAACAACCCGACAAACGATTTTGATGACTTCGACGGCTTCGACATTCCCGAGGACGAGCAACTTGTTATCCCCGAGAGACCGCAGACGGAAGCGTCGTAAACAACGCCTAAACATGGTGGGGATTTACTTTCCCTACCAACCGATTTTACTAACATTATTAACATTCATAAAAGTCCACTAATTATGAAGAAGATGTATTTCACAAGCAAGAAGAGTTTTCTTGTTGAGCAGAACCCCGACGGAACGTTGCTCATTACCAAGACATCGACAATGAAGCCTTTGGAAAACGCAGGCTCGTTCATTGTCTCACAAGGAGGCATCGAAGTTATCCTCTCCAAGTGCAAGGAAGTCACCGACGAGGAGTTTCTTGAAGACCGCAAGCAGCTTCTTATGCGCAACGAGCAGGCAAAGCTGCGCTCCCAGGAACTCGCCCTCGCCAACCGCAAGCGTCACGAAGATGATTACAAAGCTGTATTCAACGGCAGCACGGTTGAGACAACGGTGGAGAATATACGCACACTTCTGCGCTATCTCAACGACATCAACTGGGGAGTATGGCAGCTTCCGTCGATGACTATCGGCTACACTTGCAATCAGTACGACTGCGACGGCAAGACCGCAACGACCATCACGCTCGACACTCCTATAGAATATTGTGGCGAGCAGGTATCGAAGTTTCAGCACGGAGCACCAAGCGGACATCTCCGTAACTATCGTAGAATATAACAAAAACAAAACGTATTATGAAGAAAGTAGAAATAACAGAGTTCCTTAATGGTGTAGCAACGTTTAACGCTGACCCATATTGTGTAGAGGATGAAGTCATGGCACAAGAGCTATTCGATGAGACACAAGGAGAATTGGAAGAAATCACGGATGTTGATGATTTCGAGGATGCAGTTCTGAAGCTGGATCTTGAAGGCCGCTCACCTAAGCACATCTATCGTTGTGGCACAGCCCTCGTATGCTTGTCAACTGATTTCGATTAAACAATTTATAAACCGATAAAGCAAAAATATGAAAATAAAAACATCAAAGTATAACGAGGTGAGAGTTCGCGACGTTGCCCAGTATATTAAAGTTCCTGCTCAGATAATAAAGCCGTCTACACCCAACGGAGTATTGGTCGGGGAGGTTCGTTACGAAGACGGTAAGACAGAACGTGTGTATTCCGATTACGAAGTTCGTATCAATAACGTTCAACTACCATTTGCAGCAGGAGAAGAAAGCTACTTCAATAGCGAGATTGAAATCAACTAACAGATTAAGCCCTCGACATCACGGTAAGTCAATTTTATTGTTAAACTAAAAAATCTGCTTATGTTAAAGTACGAAGGAAGAACCTCTACCTTTTGCGGAGGTATAGAGCACAATATCGAATGTGAAGGAACACCCTTAACGGGAGAACGTTTGTTTAGAAACGAGCTGGCGCAGCGCTATTTTGACAAGCTGCGCAATCAGTCCGACCTGAGCGACTACGGTCGTCTTTCAGGAGATAAAAACACTTTCTATTTTCAGTTTCTAAACGGAGAAACGAAGTATTACACACGGAAAGAGATTGTAAAACTTGCAAAACAAGAGAACGACGAGGAATCGTCATTATAGCTAAGAATATCATGTACGAAATAATAGATGTAATACACGACTATCTTTTTGTAACGCTCCGTCTGCGCGATGTACGGACGGGCGCGACAAGAGATTGGCAGCACTGGGACGACCTCGAAGACTGGCTGTGCGAGGAGTACGGCGTGAAGGATTTGAAAGGTCTTGTTATGGATGCCCTGCCCAAACATGGCGGCTGGGTAGACTCTGAAAAACAAAATTATTAGTCACAAATTTAAAACAATCAATATGATGGACACAGCAAACGTAAAGTTTAATCGAGTTGTAGCAAAGAACAACTTTAAGTTCTCCGACATGGAAGAACTGAAAACAGCGGTCGAGAAGTCTATCCTCGGCGAAACTGGCTTGATAGTCGCCTGCACGGAAAAGAAAGCGAAGGAGATTTTGACCCCGGACGGCACGCTTGAAATACAAAAGAGCGTCGCAGGCGAGGCGATGGCCTTCCTCTCTGACGAAACCGCCGTTAATGTGAGGCTCATACAGCTCAACGCACACGGTTTATTCAAGTTCGTTTACGTTTTAAAGGTTAGGTCGCTATAACACAATGAGCAAGGAAAGATTTGTACTCCAGCCGTCCAAGGAAATGCAAGACGGCTGGGTAGCCACCGACACGGAGAACGGCATCGTGCTGCGTTTCGAGAAACACAAACTTGAACAAACACTGCGCTGCACGCCGCTCCTCACAGACGGACGCGAGCCGACCGCAATCGAGCTTGCAACCGCAATCAGAGAGCTGCTTGACTGGCTGCGAGAAGAGCACAAGGACAAGGTATCCTGATACCATTTTATGCGGTCGCATAACACGCATTTTATATTGCCTGAATAAGCATGAAATCCCGTTTGTACAGCGATGTGCAGGCGGGATTTTTTATGCTCCAAAAACCACCGAAAATATGCCAAATTATGCGATCGCATAATTCGCATAAAACATGGTATTTTACATATAATTTTTATCGTTGTAAACGCTTGATTATCAGTGTATTTGACCAACTTTATGCGACCGCATGCAATCGCATCTATTATATATTATATATATAGTATATATTCATACTAACGTATTCATATATCCTATACACATAATATATAATTTTTCTCTTTGAAAGAGAGAGCGATTTTTGTGGGTTGGAATTGGGTGTTGGAATAGTCGTTGAGAGGCTACGCCTTGTCGCTGTTGACGTAATCAATAATCTTGCGCACGGCATCGTCAATTCGTTTTGTGCCGTAGGCGATATAATGGTCTGTCACGTCCGCCCAGGAGTGCCCGAGGCAAAGGGCAATCGTCTCTCTTGGTATCTCAAGTTCTGCGCCGATCGAGGCGAAGGTGTAACGAGCGGTGTACACCGTGAGGTTGTCAACGATGGGTTGGTATCGGGCGGAAGGTCTGCCAGGCCCGTGTGTGCGTTTAACGACCTCCTTTGTGCCTATCTTTTTCAGCCCTGCATACCAGTTGCGATAATAGCTTAGATATGAAGCGTTCTTGTCAAGCGGTGAGAGTAGCCAGTTTCTGCCTTTGTATCGTCGAATAATCTCCATTGCTTCAGGAGGCACGGGTATATTATAGAGCTTACCCGTCTTCCTGCGCCGGTACCTTATACGCCCGTTCTGTAAGTTCTCGTCTTTAAGAGTCAGGAGGTCGGCAGGGTTGATGCCGCACAGATAGAATGTCAGCATGAATAAGTCTCGATACATGGCTCTGCGGTTATTGAGCGGATAATCACGTATGGCTCGAAGCTGTTCTACGCTGATATTGTTGATAGGCGTTTTCTCTGTTTTGATTTTGTACCTCCTGAACGGATAGCTGTTTGTCAGCTCGTTGTCGAGTGCCCAGTTAAACACGCTCCGTATTCTGTACAGAATTAAAGCCTTGTAGTTTACGCTCGCCGCGCGTTCGTCCATGTGACGCGCCAATTTGTCAAGCCATGACTTATCAACAGAGGCGAGTATAGCCTTGTTGTCAAATTCCTCAACTATGGCGGCTGCTTGAAGGTACCCTTTTTTTGTGCTTTCTTTTTTCTGTGCTGCACATTTGCGGATATAATCGGACAGTGTTAGCTTGGATTTCGACTCCTTGCCCGTGACAATAGCGCGCAGTCCCTCCTTTTGAAGCTCGTATCCCATGTCTTCATGTTCAAGGATGAATTTGTCGATGCCGTCTATGATACGCACAAGTCGTTTTGTCTTCGCCTTTGAGTTCGGCTCGTTCTGTGCGAACGAAACGCCGTTTACTGGATACTTCGCCATGATGCCTGTGCTCACGGTGAACTCCTTTCGGTTGTCGCGGAAAATGACAGACACGGGTATGAGTCCGTTTTCGTTCCGCTTGCTCTCCTTAGTGCTGATAAAATACTTCATAATAACGCTTGTTTTGTTTTAATTCTGCTTAAAAAGTCCACTAAAAAGTCCACCTAACACCACCCAAAAACCCCTAAAAACGCATTTTGAAAGCTGTTTTTAATTGCTAATATCGACCTGCTACTTTCTGCTTTCCCTTGCGTAATTTGCTGTTATTCAATACATTTGCGATAGAATTGCGGTTGTTAAGAAATTTTTGCGACAACACTTCTGTTTAGAATATTATTGTAATTATAAACGTGTTATTTTCAGTCAGTTACAGGTGTGCAAAATGTGGAGTCCACTAAAATGTTCACTTTTGCTGCTGTTTGTTCACGAGTCCGCGCAGAAATTCGATTTCCTGCTCTTGTCTTGCTATCAGTTTGTCTTTTTCCGCAAGCAACTGCGCCTGCGCCTCAATCTTTTGCTCTAATGCCGTTATTTTGCCCTCTGTGGCGTTTATCGTCTGCGTGCCTTGATAGTTATCGCCGCTGATAATATTTTGCGACACAGGGCTTGTATTTGCGTTGAGCATCTGGTTGAAGGCGGCGAACTGCGCCTTGCCGATTGCTTTTTCCTCGGCGAACATCTCGCCGATGCCGCTGTAAAGCCACTTGTAGTTAGCCTTGAAGGTATTAGCGATACGCATAAGGTATTCTACCGAAAAGCCGTTTTTAATGGCACGGCTAAAACTTTGAGGCGTGATGCCGCATTGTTCGGCAAAATCACCCTGCTTTAGTCCGACTTGTTTAATCAAGACCTTAACCCTTTCAGTTGTCAAATTTGTTGTCATAATTACCAAAGTGTTAATTTAAACCGCATATTTGTTAATTGGCAACGATTAATCTGTAAAAGAAAGTTAAACTCATAAACTTTTATTTACCAAGTTGGTAATTGTATGGTAATTTTTACTACCTTTGCAATCGTTGACAGAGCGCAAGCGAAACAAACCTCAATAGCTCGCTAAACGCTCAATATATGTTTAATACGCAAAGATAGTAATTATAGTCGAGATGGCAAAGAGAAAAGCAATAAAACTTCGGCAAGGATGCCAAATTCTTTTGGCAAAGGACTGCGGAGTAGGTACAGCGACCGTTAGACGCGCCCTGCAATGGGAGCGTGACTCGGACATTCAGAACCTTATCCGCAAACGAGCACACGAACTCGGATACGTCAGACGCTGGTAACAGACGGTGCTGCCGTCACAACATAAACCAAACAAAAAAAAGAAAGATTATGAAACAGGCGACAGTAATACAGATTGAGAAGATTTGGCTCTCGAACAAGGAGGCGCAAGCGTACCTCGGCGTGAGCATGGACTTCTTCAAGAACCTCCGTTCAAGCGGACGTATCTCGTTCTTCAAGGTCGGCACAACGGTGTTCTACCGCAAGCGCGACATTGACAAGCTCATTGAGAACAATAGAGTATGTTAGAGTTAATAGTACATTCATAATAATGGTTTTAAAAACTTTTGTTTCGGCGATATTTTAATCGCTTCGTCGCGAGACGGTTTTTCTACACTTAGAAGTTTTTTTACTCATAAGGTTATAATTTAAATTGTTAGACAAACATGTTTCAAGCGAGAAACAAAACCTGCGGTCGTCGCGAGGTGGTCGCAGGCTTTAAAACAACGCGGAGTGGTGCAAAGGTAAGCACATGTGGGTCAGATTTCTTTCATAGGGTTAATAGATAGAGTCGCTCATAATTAGTCAGTCGTAAGTTAAATAAGCAGTTAGCCCCACAAGATGCAGGTGTCGTAACCGCCTCCGCGACTTGAATTTGTTGTTGTTTTGGTAGAAAAACAGTTTGTAGTTGATTTAAATTTATTCTTATTATTTGATAGAATTTCCCGCAAATCTGCGAAGACAAGCGGGTTTAACAAGGTCGGAACGCACGATTGGAAGTGCTGAGAACTACGGATAGGGCGCAGTCGTCTTTTTTTAAGCTTTAAATATTCTGGATGATGCCATTTTGTTGAGTACATTATGCCCGAGCCTCGGAAAGTTCTTGCGGGTCGCACCGCTTCCGACCACAAAATAAAGACGTTCTTTGAATTATTGACACACAGAAGAAAAGCATATAGGACGGCGCGAGACTAACAATCCAAGACCGCCGCCCGAGGATGCTGAGTAACGAAAGACCTGCTAAAACGTCTCCTGACGTAGCGAAAGCCGTGCAAACGGATAGAATGAACCATGCCGGACTCTGAATTGCCGGCACAGGCAAAGCGAAAAGGAACGCAGTAGGCTGCGCAATCGAATTGCGCAAGACGACGCACCGCAAAAAGGTCTATAAAGGTGCGGAAAACAATAGACAGAGACTTTATTTAGTGTTTGTCATATTATATAAAAGAGGGGGGTGTGCAGAAGGTGGTATTGCATTTACTTGCTGGTTCGAGTCCAGCCCCTCCTCCTGCTTTCTAATTCTTTTTAATATTGGTTAGTGAATATGTAACTGATAATTTCAATCATTCAAAGAGCAGTTGTGTGCCGTTCGTGAGGATAGCACACATTATTTTTTTAACTAAAAAGAAACTAACGTGGAGCAAACGAACATCTACAGCCACAAGGGATGGCTGAAAGAAATAACAATTCGGGAATACCCGTATTCTTCTGTTGGGGAGATAGCCGCAAGACACGGCGTTTGCAGCGGCTCGGTCTGGTACTGGGTGAAAAAACTGAACCTCCAGCAGACGGACGAGACGAAAGCCCGGATACTCGAAAAGACACGGGGTTGTATCGCAAACACAATCAAGACAAATCCCGAGGCCAAACGAAAAAGCATGGAAACGAAAAAGCGCACAATGATGATGGAGCGGTTTCGTGTAATGTCGGGGATGCCTCAGAAGACAAAATTGCGCATTGCGACGCGACCCACCAAGGCGTACAAGGCGATATGGTACCTGGTGAATATGCGCAACTACTTCCGCGACATTGAGGTAGGTGGCAGGTTCACGCTCTATTACGATGAACAAACGAAACGCTCCGGCAAGGAAAATTACTACACAAAATCCTGCGGACTGACGTTTGAGCAAGTGCGAAATTAGTTCTTCATATATTAACCATTAAAACCAAGCCGACAAGGACGGCTTGCAGGTGCGAATCCTGCCGTTTTGAAAACTTTTTTGATTTTTGATTAAACTTGTTCTGTAACAAGTTGGGATTGCGTCATGGGCACCTGTAAGCCATGAACGCTGCAAGCAAGGAGTGACGGGTTCGTTTCATCTATGTTTGTAACAATTCAAGCCTGTCATGTACCGAACCTCTGGGAGCAAAACACACCGAGCAGGGTTGAAATCCCTGCAATCCCTCTATTTTTAAAAACGACTGAATATTATGGGAATTGTATTTTCATCGGTCATCATAGTTCTTTTGCTCGTCGTATTCGCAGCAGTCACCCAGGCTGCGGTCGAGTACCTCGTTGACTGTGACGACAATAACACGAAAAAGGAGATGTAACTCATGGGTAGAACAAAAGGATGTCACGACTGCATGTGGGGCAACTGGCCCGAGATGTGCAAAGACCCAAAACGAGACCCAAGGTCAAACTATTATTGCTGTCAGTGGGAATGGCGGCATGAATAAAAAACATAAGGAATGAACATAAGCGAAGTATATGAGCACATCCGAGAACGAGAGTCGGGCGCAAGTGCAGAGTCTCGTACACGAGCAGAGCTGCACATACATAAGATTAAGGAACTCCGAGAGAAGCACAAGACGTTCATCAAGATGCCGCACACGAAAGCGTGTGACCTGGTGAAATACTGCCTTGCCATCGACAGAAACCTCGGTATTAACCGAATACATGAAAATGCGTTCGGGTTTATCTTCTTCAAGTATCAGTAACTAATTTTCTAAAAACATAAGGCAATGAGAACAAGAATAGCAGTGTGGTACGAAACCACGGTACGCTACGAGCGTTCAAAGGGTGACGAAAACAATATCGCTACGGAAGCATACACCGTGGACGCATTGAGCTTCGCGGAAGCGGAACAGAGAATTACAGAAGAGATGAAACCGTATTGCTCGGGCGAGTTTGACGTGAAGAAAATCGCAATCGCTCCGTACACCGAGGTGTTCTTCTCCGAAGATGAAGACGATGACAAGTTCTTCCGTGCAACCGTCGCGATAATTACGCTTGACGAGCGCACCGGCAAGGAAAAGAAGAACAACGTCAACTACCTCGTTCAGGCGGAAAACATCGAAACGGCACGCAGATATGTCGTAGATGCGTTTTTTAATACGGCATTGGAATACGAGATCAAGCGCCTCGTAGAAACAAAGATACTCGATGTGTTCGAGAAGTAACATGATTTTAAAAACAGCATAACAAATGGAAAATAACGAATACGAAGTGCTACAAGTGCAGCATGATCAGAACATCGTTCAGTTGGACGCAGTAGAGCGTGCAAACGTAGACTCGCAGGTGGCAACCGCAAAGCAATATCCGAGAAACGTCACGCGAAGCATCAACAACTCAATCGCTATGGCGACTATGGACGTGAACACCGCGCAGAGCTGCGGTTACGCCCTCCCTCGCGGCGGCAAGCCTATCACCGGTCCGAGCGTGCATCTGGCTAAGCTAATCGTGTCCAACTGGGGAAATGTGCGTGCCGAAGCAAAGGTCGTTCAGATTACCGACAAGCAGGTCATAAGCCGTGGTACATGTTGGGATTTGGAAAACAATGTGGCGACCGCTTTCGAGGTTCGTCGTTCTATCGTAGGCAAGGGCGGTCAGCGGTATTCGGACGATATGATTACCGTTACAGGTAACGCAGCAAACGCTATCGCATACCGCAATGCTGTATTCTCTGTTATCCCAAAGGCTGTTACCGATAAGGTATATCAGGCAGCACAACACTGCATCACCGGCGACCTCTCTGACAACGATAAGCTGATTGCTACACGCAAGAAGTGTATCGACTACTTCAAGGACGAGTACGGCATCACGGAAGAGGAGGTTGTAATGATTTGCGGAAAGCAGACCATCAACCAAATCAAGGCTGAGCAGATTGCTCTCCTACGCGGTATTCAGCAGTCGCTTGTAGATGGAGATACAACCGTCGAAGAGCTTATGAAACCGTACCGCAAGGAAGAGAACAAGAAGAATGTCGCAGCCAAAGCAGCTGAAACCGCAGTAGCCAATGCAGCGAAAAAGGGGGCTAAGGCATGATTGTTGACGACGTAGAGCAGAGGAGTGTTGCATGGCAACGCTCCCGCTTCGGAAATTTCACAGGTTCCGAAGTTCACAATCTTATGAAGTCGGGTCGCAAGAAGGACGAGGTGTGGTCCGAAACGGCAAAGAGCTATATGTACAAGGTAGCCGCCGAGCGCATGTTTAACCCCGACTTCCTCAACGACGATGATGTGTTTGATGATTATCTCCATCAGACGAACTTCACCTCCAAGGCTATGCAGTTCGGCATCGAGCAGGAGCAGTACGCCCGAGAAACCTACATCAAGCTCAACAACGATGTCGAGGTGTTCGAGGTTGCATCCTGCAAGCACGATACCATACCGCACTTCGCAGCATCGCCCGACGGCATCGTAAGAGGTGCGGACTTGAAGTGTCTGGAGATTAAGTGCCCGAACATCGCAACACACATGATGTATGTGGATAAGATACACGACGGCGCATCACTGAAAGAAGTCAAGCCCGAATACTATTGGCAGACAATGGCGGAGATGGCTTGCACCGGCGCAACGGAAACGGACTTTGTATCCTATTCGCCGTGGCTCCTGAACCCCATTCACATTGTAAATATTCTACGCAACGACGAGGACATCGCGCTACTTGAAGAGCGCGTGAAGCTCGCAAACGCTTTCGTGGAAGAAATCATTAACAAGTCTAAATCCTAAAAATTATCATGGACGTAGTAGGAAAAATCATAGCGGCCCTGCCTCCCAAGAACGGCACGTCGCAGTCAACCGGCAAGCCGTGGCAGGTCAATACCTATGTGTTGCAGACCAACGAGCAGACACCGAAGAACATCGCCTTTGACGTGTTCGGCGCGGAGCGTGTCGAACAGTACAATCTCAAAGTAGGCGATATGGTTACGGTGTCAATCGACATCGACGCTCACGAATACAACGGACGTTGGTACAACCAAATCAGAGCATGGAACGTTGTGAACCATGCTTCGGCACAGCAGCCGACCGCACAGCAGGCACCACCTCCCGCACCGCAGCCTGGCACCTTGTTTCCGCAGCCACCTGCACCAGGAGCACAGCCCGCACCGTCAGCAGGAACTGACCAACTGCCCTTTTAACGTTCGCAAGTACGTTCTGTGGGCACAAGCCAACCTAAATGCTATCATAGTAGGGTAGTTCCCCTGCCCGACAAACTAAATAAAAAGTCATTGTTATGAAAAACAGAATTTCCCTCGATTTATCAAACATGGAAGCCTTCAAGGAGCTGACCAACATACAACTTGGTGAGCTTATGAGGGCTGTATTCGCTTACGCTTCCGACGGCACGATGTTGTCCGAGGATACCGACCAAGCCGTTCGTGTCGCGTTCGCCTTTCTGAAGGCGGACGTGGACGCGGAACGCGACTCGTACAAAAGACGCTGCGAGCGCAACAAGGAGAATGCACGCAAGCGTTGGGCGAAGCGTAATAAAAGTAAAAGCACGCACAAGACAAGCACACCCAAAGGTGTGGCAAGTCCTGTATTGCAGGAAAAGACCGCAACGGTAGACTACGAAAAGCTCGTCGCCTACTGGAACCGCCGTGTGGACGAAACGAAGTCTTCAATGGCGAAGGTGCTCAACATCACACCTTACCGCAAGAAGCTGATCGAGGAGCGACTTGCGGAATATAACAATGACAACAAGGCATTACAGAAGGTGCTTGACAAGGCTCTCGCAGACCCTTACCTCAATGGCAAAAACCCTTCAAAATGGGTTGCAGATTTCAACTGGCTGCTGAAACCCGAAAACTTCTCACGGCTTGTAGAGAGTGGTATTGCCACTCCAAATGAGCCGAAACCGCAAGCTGTGACGGTTACGATTACTGAATCCGATTTGGCAAGCGAACGTCTGGAAGCGGAAGGACACAGAGAGGAAATAGAGTTCACACGCGCTGAACAGCAACGTAACAACCTCCTCGCAGCTACCAAGGCTGCGGACAGAAACCCGAACTGCATCCAGGCAAGGATAGCATACCGCGCCTACGAGGACGGCACACTTGCAAGGCTCGGTATAGAATGGACTCCTAAAACATCAAACAATGGCACTGAAAGACGAAATACAGAAATGGCTAAGCGAGCATCCTGATGCAACAGTTGAGGAAGCGATATGGGCAGGAGCATACATCGAAATCGACTTATGGTGCAATAAAACAAAATGACAATGACAACAACAACCGGAATAATATTACTCGTAGCCTACGTCGCCTTTGTGGTAGGCTCAATCGGCTACACAATCGGGTTTCTTCACGGAAGCTCCGCAAAACATAGCGAATATAATGAACTTTAGCCTATGGAAACAATGGATAAAGAAGCCTACGAAATCAAGAAAGACGGCATGACGCGAGCTGAGCGTAGGGCGTATAAGCGTAGGCTGGCGAAACAAAAGAAAACAAACTCATGGAAAAAGAAGTAAGAATACCGATTTTGGGTGTAATTGAAGAAAGCGAAACCTTTACTGGGAACGAACGCTATTTTCTTGACTATTACCCACATGGCGAAGGAGTTTATCTTGTAAAGATAGGTAGCTGTTCCAGGGAGTTACGCGATGTGCGCATCCGAAACGAAAAAACACCAAATGACAGAATAAAGTGCGACTTTGCCATATACCCTATTCGTTCGTCGGCTATTGTCGAGGAGATAAAGAAGGAGTACGAAGCAACGTTAAAGGACTATATCGAGGAATGTTGCGTCAAGATACTAACCTCGGTAAACGCCAATCGTGACGATGTGAGAAATGTAGACGAGAAAATGAGTGGCCTCATAAAACAACTCACCTCTGATACCACATGCCTCAAAGAAACTCTCAATTCTATCAAGGAAGATGGCGTTGCATCCGGCAACGGAATTAGCGAAAAGACTTTGCTTGGAATACTGGAAATTGTAACAAAAAAAAGGACAATAATATGACAAACGAAAAGAAAATTGTCGCCTACAAAGGCTTTGACAAAGATTTTAAGTGCCGAGATTTTCAGTACGAGGTCGGCAAAACATACGAAATGGACGGCAATATTAAATGTTGCAACCGTGGCTTTCACGCTTGCGAGTCGCCAATGGAGGTGTTCGACCATTATGATATGCTAACCTCTCGTTTCGCTGCGGTGGAACAATCTGGCAAAATAGACAAGAGAGAGAGTTCGACAAAAGTATACTCGTCGCGTATTAAAATCAAAGCAGAATTAAAACTTGCCGACATTATCAATTTGGGAGTCGAATGGCTAAAAGAAATCACTATGCCATCCAAGATTAAAGCAAACAACAGTAGCAATGACGGCGACTCCGCTAAGATTGATTCATCGGGCGACTACGCTCAGATTGGTTCATCGGGCGACTACGCTAAGATTGGTTCATCGGGCTACTCCGCTCAGATTGGTTCATCGGGCGACTACGCTCAGATTGGTTCATCGGGCGACTCCGCTCAGATTGGTTCATCGGGCTACTCCGCTCAGATTGGTTCATCGGGCAACTCCGCTCAGATTGGTTCATCGGGCGACTCCGCTAAGATTGGTTCATCGGGCGACTACGCTAAGATTGGTTCATCGGGCGACTCCGCTAAGATTGATTCATCGGGCGACTACGCTCAGATTGGTTCATCGG
>ERZ1026894.490-NODE-490-length-28885-cov-24.570309_pt1 | contig 28885 bp, 26 predicted proteins | sample MGYA00380177_ERZ1026894 | MGnify/ENA primary metagenome ERZ1026894 (study PRJEB33269, sample SAMEA4719813) | human gut metagenome | biome: human-associated habitat; feature: organic feature; material: feces | place: Cameroon | collected 2013-10 ... | reverse complement strand
GGCTTGTAATGGGTTAAGTGATAACAGATGTCTGGAAATATAGGGGCAAATCCAACTTTCAAGTCGCTGATTTCAAAAAACTGTAGTATCCTCTGCGAAACGATCTCTGTTTGAGTATTGAGAAGGCGAGATGTCGCAGACAGAAAATGCAGTGACTTCCTCATCAGGCACCAAGCGTGCATACCGGAAAGGTAACCCTGTTCCGGCCAGAGAGAGGCAAAGAGCTTCTCTGGCTCGCAGAAGCAACACTCATAAGGCTTTTCATGCGGTTATCCAGGCCCGGTTAAAAGACAGGCTGAGTGAACTGGCGGATGAGGAAGGTATTACCCAGGCGCAGATGCTTGAAAAACTGATTGAATCAGAGCTGAAACGCAGAGCGACTTCGTAAATATTCACATTCTTGCTTATCTCAGGCGTGAGTGATAGATTGCTGATCGTTTAAGGAATTTTGTGGCTGGCCACGCCGTAAGGTGGCAGGGAACTGGTTCTGATGTGGATTTACAGGAGCCAGAAAAGCGAAAACCCCGATAATCTTCTTCAACTTTGGCGAGTACGAAAAGATTACCGGGGCCCCATAAAACCGCATAGCCATCAATTCAGCTATGCGGGGAGTATAGTTATATGCCCGGAAAAGTTCAAGGCTTCTTTCTGTGCTCACTCCTTCTGCGCATTGTAAGTGCAGGATGGTGTGACTAATCTTCAACAAACGTATTACCGCCAGGTAAAGAACCCGAATCCGGTGTTTACACCCCGTGAAGGTGCAGGAACGCTGAAGTTCTGCGAAAAACTGATGGAAAAGGCGGTGGGCTTCACTTCCCGTTTTGATTTCGCCATTCATGTGGCGCATGCCCGTTCGCGTGGTCTGCGTCGACGCATGCCACCGGTGCTGCGTCGACGGGCTATTGATGCGCTCCTGCAGGGGCTGTGTTTCCACTATGACCCGCTGGCCAACCGCGTCCAGTGCTCCATCACCACACTGGCCATTGAGTGCGGACTGGCGACGGAGTCTGCTGCCGGAAAACTCTCCATCACCCGTGCCACCCGGGCCCTGACGTTCCTGTCAGAGCTGGGACTGATTACCTACCAGACGGAATATGACCCGCTTATCGGGTGCTACATTCCGACCGACATCACGTTCACACCGGCTCTGTTTGCTGCCCTTGATGTGTCTGAGGATGCAGTGGCTTCTGCGCGCCGCAGTCGTGTTGAATGGGAAAACAGACAGCGCAAAAAGCAGGGGCTGGATACCCTGGGTATGGATGAACTGATAGCGAAAGCCTGGCGTTTTGTGCGCGAGCGTTTCCGCAGTTACCAGACAGAGCTTAAGTCCCGGGGAATAAAGCGCGCTCGTGCGCGTCGTGATGCGGGCAGGGAACGCCAGGATATCGTCACCCTGGTGAAACGGCAGCTGACGCGCGAAATCGCGGAAGGGCGCTTCACTGCCAGTCGTGAGGCGGTAAAACGTGAAGTGGAGCGTCGTGTGAAGGAGCGCATGATTCTGTCACGTAACCGCAATTACAGCCGGCTGGCCACAGCTTCCCCCTGAAAGTGACCTCCTCTGAATAATCCGGCCTGCGCCGGAGGCATCCGCACGCCTGAAGTCCCCCAGTGCACAAAAAATCAGCACCACATACAAAAAACAACCTCACCATCCACCTTCTGGTGCATCCGGATCTCCCTGTTTTTAATACAAAACACGCCTCGCCGACGGGGGATTTTGCTTATCCACATTAAACTGCAAGGGACTTCCCCATAAGGCTACAACCGTTCATGTCATAAAGCGCCAGCCGTCAGTCTTACAGGGTGCAATGTATCTTTTAAACACCTGTTTATATCTCCTTTAAACTACTTAATTACATTCATTTAAAAAGAAAACCTATTCACTGCCTGTCCTGTGGACAGACAGATATGCACCTCCCACCGCAAGCGGCGGGCCCCGACCGGAGCTGATTTAGTTACAACATGCAAACATAAACCCCGGAAAAAACCCGGTCCCGCGCAGAACTGAAGCCACAAAGCCCCTCCTCATAACTGAAAAGCGGCCCCGCCCCGGCCCAAAGGGCCGGAACAGAGTCGCTTTTAATTATGAATGTTGTAACTAAGCAACATCATCGCTGTCAGTCTTCTGGCTGGACGTACTGAATACACGCTCGTAAGCGGCCCTGACGGCCCGCTAACGCGGAGATACGCCCCGACTTCGGGTAAACCCTCGTCGGGACCACTCCGACCGCGCACAGAAGCTCTCTCATGGCTGAAAGCGGGTGTAGCTTAGCAGGGCGGGGATGGGATAGGCGAAATCTATCAATCAGTACCGGCTCACGCCGGGCTTCGGCGGTTTTACTCTTGTGCCGCATGTAACAACAGAGTGCCGCCTTCCATGCCGCTGACGCGGCATCAAAACTGTACTTAACATGTATTTCATTTATCAGTGAAGTTTGGTGATTCTGAACTTACAGGAGAACTTGTGTTGCAGGATGATGTGTTTTTTGGACCTTCAACTCAACAAAAGTTCGATTTATTCAACAAAACTCCGTCGCTGTATGAAAAATGGTCGTGACGTGGGATGTTTTTATTTTTCTTTGCGCTCCTCAATAATTTTAGATTGGCATTAGTTGATCGGTTAAAACGATCGATATCTTTATTGTGATTGTTTTTATCTATCATTTTTTTGTAATCGATCGATGTTGTCGATCGGTGGCGTTTTTCTGCTACAATACCACCATATAAAACAATGAGTTTTATATGTCATGATTAGTGTCTTGTTTTTGTCTGTATATATCAGAATGTAAATATATATTAATGGGACGTTCGATGAAACATCACAATAGACAAATAATGAAATTTTCAGCTTTATACTCAGCAATGGTTCTGTCCGGAATATCTTTCCCGTTTTTTTCCATTGCAGCTGGAGGAATGAATACAACACAGTATACATTTAATAGCGAGTATAATCTTACTGACGGAGATACCATTAAATTCACTGCTCAACCAAATGTGAGCACAGCAAAACTATCTATAAGTGGCAGTGGAATCCTGAATATTGATGGAAAAAACAGCCTGTTAACCTTTGATAATAGTGGTGTCAAAGGACAGGGTGATATGCTTATTGCTGGTAAACTAAATATTACCAATGGGGGCGGTTTTAATGCATTTGGTACTGACCCAAGAATGCAGGTAGGCGTAGGTTCTGAAGGCAGCGTTATAGTTTCAGGAACGGAAAGCTATCTGACTGTACCATATATAGTAGTAGGTAACACGGCCAAAGGTAATATGTCCATCAGTGATGGTGCTGCTGTTACTCTGAATACCCTGAAAGTGGGATATAAGGCAGATGGCGATGTTCTGGTATCAGGGAAAGGAACATCTCTGACTGTAAGTTCTGGTTCAGACCCAATTCGTCTTGGTTTTTACGATGCCAATGGCAGACTAACTGTTAATAATAATGCTACCGTTACAACACCATACATTGTTGTAGGTAATGATTTCAATAATCATTCAGGAGAACTCATCATTGGTTCTGGCGTATCAGAACCTGCCTCTGAAGCCGGTATTATTAATGCAAATGAAATAAAATTCCGTAATAAGGGAATTTTAACACTCAATCACACCAATAATGATTTTAATCTGACGTCAGATTTATCAAGTAGTGGAGAATCAATTACAACAGGAGTATTTTCAGGAGATTATGGGCTTGTTCAGGCCGTCGCCGGGACTACTATTCTTTCCGGCAATAATGAAAAATATAATGGTTCCATTAATATAGAAAATGGAGCTGGTATTGTTGTATCTGAACAGAAAAACCTAGGTACCTCAGTTGTTACTGATAATGGCTTGTTAACCATTGATACTACAACAGACTGGCAACTTACGAATGATGTCAGTGGTGGCGGTAATGTCCGTAAAATTGGTATCGGTTCACTGACTGTTGGTAACAGTGCTGCCTGGACCGGGCAGACTGATATTGATGCAGGCACACTGATTCTGGGTAAGGCGGATGCCCCTGTCATGCTCGCCAGCAGCCAGGTCAATATTGCAAAAGACGGTATTCTTACTGGCTTTGGTGGTGTCAGCGGGAATGTGACCAACAGCGGTACTCTTGACCTGAGAGCTGATGCTCCGGGGAATGTGCTGACTGTTGGCGGCAACTACACCGGTAATAACGGCACGCTGCTCATGAACACCGTTTTGGGAGATGACAGCGCCGCAACGGATAAACTGGTGATTAAAGGTGATGCATCCGGTCAGACCCGTGTGGCAGTTACTAATGCCGGCGGTACAGGTGCACAGACACTTAATGGTATTGAACTGATTCATGTTGACGGTAACGCCGACAGTGCTGAATTTGTTCAGGCCGGTCGTATAGCTGCAGGTGCTTATGACTACACGCTGGGACGTGGTCAGGGAAGTAACAGTGGTAACTGGTATCTGACCAGCGGCAAGAACACGCCGGACCCGGAACCAACACCGATGCCTGACCCGGACTCTAAACCTGAAGCTGTGCCGGGTGGTTATGATAATGACCTGCGTCCGGAAGCTGGCTCCTACACGGCAAATATGGCTGCAGCGAACACCATGTTCGTGACCCGTCTTCATGAACGTCTGGGGCCGGTGCAGTACACCGATGTCATGACCGGTGAGACGAAAAATACCAGCATGTGGATGCGCCACGAAGGGGGACATAACCGCTGGCGTGATGGTACAGGTCAGCTGAAAACACAGGGTAACCGTTATGTTGTTCAACTGGGGGGAGACATTGCACAGTGGGGCTGGGGAGAAACTGACCGCTGGCACCTTGGCGTTATGGCTGGTTACGGTAACGACCATAACAATACGGACTCTGTGCGCACCGGATACCGCTCAAAAGGCAGTGTGAACGGATACAGCACAGGTCTGTATGCCACCTGGTTTGCCAACGATGAAACACATAACGGGGCTTATCTTGATACGTGGGCACAGTACGGCTGGTTTGACAACCATGTGAAAGGTGACGGACTGCCGGGCGAGTCCTGGAAGTCAAAAGGCCTGACTGCTTCGCTGGAAACTGGTTATACCTGGAAAGCAGGTGAGTTCAGCGGCAGTCATGGCAGCCTGAATGAATGGTATGTTCAGCCTCAGGCACAGGTTGTCTGGATGGGTGTAAAAGCAGATGAACACCGTGAAAGCAACGGTACCCGTGTTGAGAGCACCGGTGACGGTAACGTCCGTACCCGTCTGGGTGTGAAAACCTGGATTAAGGGACACAACAGAATGGACGACGGTAAATCCCGTGAGTTCCGTCCGTTCGTGGAGGTGAACTGGCTGCACAACACCCGTGATTTTGGTACCCGCATGAACGGCGTGACGGTACATCAGGACGGTGCCCGCAATATCGGGGAAGTGAAAGCCGGTGTTGAAGGACAGATAAATGACCGTCTGAATCTGTGGGGTAATGTGGGGGTGCAGGCTGGTGACAAGGGATACAGTGATACCTCAGCCATGCTGGGTGTGAAGTACACTTTCTGAATCCGTTAAACATCTGAACAGGCAGGAGCGGATCGCGAATGGTCTGCTCCTTACCGGATTTAACAAAATCAACGAAGTGGGTGCTAGATTTATGAGCTTAGTTATCTGACCATCAGTCAGTGCGTTACACATCACGGTTGTCCGTGCTGAAGAAGTCCTCATCTGATGAACTGATGATGGGCTGCAGTTTTGGTCTGTAACAAATAATGCACAGTTTTTCTACGCCACAGCATTTGTTTTTTTACCATTTGCCTGGCGATCACTTCGTTGATTGTTGACCCGATAAACGTTGTTGAAATCGGGTCGCTATTCCAGCGTATTTATTCGTAGTTTGGGTGTATCACCTGATTATTATAGATATAAGTATACATTTCATTCAATACGAATTCAAAAAGGTCCTGCGATTTCAGGTCTGGGGGAGTTCTGACAGGCCAACTGTTGTAGCACAGATACATCCGAAGCCCTTACAGGTGGGTCACAGGGAAAACTTCTTTTTTCCTTAAACTTCGACAAATAGTATGGCTCCGATAAATATTTACCCAAGTTGCTTCTACCACTTCTCTCATATTGTAACAATAGAAATTAATTCATCGTTATATATGATGATTATGCCTTTTTGTTTTTTTTGTTTCTATTTTTTAGAAACATTATTTTGACTTACATCTGTTTTTTTATGATTATTTTCTTTGGTTAAATGTTTTGTATTTTATAAAAAAATCGATCTTTTTAACCATATCAATATGTTACTGCGTGATAATCAACCGTGTTTTTGTTGTTTTTTGGAGTAAATCACTGCTTTTGTTGTATTTTGTGGCATTAAAGATCGTTATTTTATATATTTTCGATATAAAGGATCGTGTTAATATTGGCTGCGCAGTAGATGAAGTTTTCTCGTTTTTGTTTTGATATCTGCAGTCAGGTATGTATGCGAGGTGCATTTTGAGCTCTGAAAACAAAGTGACTTCAGAAGATATTTTATCCGCTCAAGAGCGCAGTGTTTTTTACTTAAAATCTAATAAGCACAAATTGTCTTCTGCCTCATTAACAGAAGAACAGTTCTGGATGCTCATTGAAATATCACCGCTGCACAGTGAGAAAGTTATATATGCGCTCCGTGACTTTCTGGTTTTTGGGTATGCCAGAAGAGAAGTCTGCGAGATATACAATGTGTCTCGCAGTTATTTTTCTATTTCTCTGGGGCGAATATCACATGTAAATAATGTTGTTTCATCGTTGGTTTTATATTACGAGAACGCGTGTAGTGCCTCACGAAGGGCATAATTTGTATCGCGATTTTTTATTAATGAATCAATGCATTAGCTGAATATCTGTTCGTGTGTTTATTGGGCTGTTGTCCAGAGGGGGCGGCATATCCCTCCTTTATAAAAATAAAGAGGGATGGATATGACGCATCAATTATGTGTCGGCTTTTTCGCGTTAGATAAATAAACTGGAGAATATAAGTATGAAAAAATTAATGATTGCTTCTGCAATTGCAATGACTATGGCTGCGGGTTCTGCTATGGCTGTAACAACTAATATGGGCTCTCAGCAAAACGAAATTCAGTTCCTGGGGGTTGTGACAGAGGTAACCTGTGACATTGATGCTGTTGTTGACGGTGCTGTTAACAACGTCGTACAGCTGGGAACTGTTAAAAAAGGTGAAGAGGGTGATGTGAAAAACATCGTCCTGAAGGCGAAAAACCCCGCTCAGTGTACAGGTCTTGATACTGTAAAAAAAGCAACCATTGCATTCAAAGGTCCGCTGGGAGATGCTGGACTGGTAAACGACAAGGGTACAGCTGAGGGTGCCGTCGTTTCTCTGGTTGCGAAAAACTCTGAGACCGCAAATAAGGCCATTAATAAAACTGATGACATCGCCACATTCACTGCAAACCTGGTGACCGGTGCTGGTTATCAGTTTGAAGCGAAACTGGATGCAACTAACGCTACTGCTACTGGTACCTTTGACTCTGCGCTGGCTTATGCTGTGACCTATCAGTAATTCCAGACCTTTATATATCTCTTTTATCCGGGGTTCGCCCCGGATAAAACACCTGTTTAGGAGTGTATGCACCCTGCTGAGCGCAAGGATATATTCAGAGATGAATCAGCGTCGTCTTTTTAAATTGTCTCTGTTGGCACTGAGTATATATTCTCATTTTAGTGTTGCAACGGAATTAAACCTGGATTTTATTCAGGGAACCAGTGTGATCCCTTCCATTCTGAAGACAGATACTGCTCTGCCTGCAGGTCAGTATGTTGTTGATGTACTCGTCAACAATGAACGAACCGGGCGTGCAAATCTTGTTATTACGGAAGAGGATGAAAAAAATAACCGTCTTTGTCTCTCACCTGAATGGCTGGATAACGCCGGGGTGATGATGAAAAAAGACGCTTATGATGATGTCTTTGACAAGGAAAAACAGTGTTATGTCCTGACTCGTAATCCCCACACTAAAGTGGATTTTGATTACGGTGCTCAGACATTAAAATTTAATATTCCTCAGGCGTATTTGCTGAGTAAAACAGACCCTGCACGCTGGGATTATGGCGTGAATGGTGGGCGCCTGAAATATTACGGTAACTTTAATAAAAACGTTCATGATGATGTGAATGCTTTCGGGAATTTTGATGCAGCCATCAACCTGGGGAGCTGGGTGTTATCCAGCAATATGAATGTGTCTCATGACAAGGATAAAACAGAATTCACTTCCAGTGACCTGACGCTCTCCACGGCCATCAGCCAGGTGCAGGGAGATCTGTTGCTGGGGAAATCACAGACCCGCACGGAACTGTTTTCTGACTTTAATTTCTACGGAGCAGCACTTCGCTCCAACAGTAATATGCGCCCGTGGGAATACAGGGGGTATGCGCCAGACATTTCCGGTATCGCCTCCACTCCTTCACGAATTACCGTGAAACAGAACGGATATACGGTCTATTCAAAAATGGTACCGGCAGGGCCTTATCGTCTGGATGACTTGCGCCCGATGGGCAACGGCGACCTGGTGGTAGCCGTTGAAGATGAAAGTGGTTATAAAACCGAGCAGGTCTATCCGGTGACCACGCTGCCGACGCTGCTGCGTCCGGGTGAGTTTCAGTACAACTTGGCTGCGGGTAAGAAAAATAATAGTGATGAACTGGATAAGGCATTTGATTCTGATACCGGGTTGTTCTGGCTGGGAAGCCTTGATTATGGCTTCCCCACAACCACTCTGAACTCAGCATTCATTCTGAATGATGACTATCAGGCCGGTGGTCTGGGCGTTACCCAGATGCTGGGAGGACTGGGAGCCGTGTCGCTCAGTGCAAACGTGTCAAAGGCCAGCTATGACAACGGAGAAGAAAAAACCGGTCAAAGTTTCAGTGTGAAATATGCCAAGAGCTTCACGGACAGGACTGACCTGCAGCTGCTGACGTACCGCTACCAGAGTAAAGGGTATGTGGAGTTTGCTGAATTTAATCCGAAAGATATCTGGCGCTATGGCAACCAGAAATCGCGTTATGAAGCTCGTCTGTCGCACCGTTTTGACGGCACATACCTGAGCGGCTCTTACTGGCGTCAGGATTACTGGATGCGCGAGGGCTCAGATACCGGCAGCACGCTGTCACTCAGTACATCTGTTTTTGATTCTGTCTCAGTCTTTCTGAACGGATCGTACTCAAAGTATACCTGGTCGGATAAGGCGGATTACTCAGTTTCACTGAGCCTGAGTGTGCCGTTTGACCTGAAAGGAACCCGTCATTACAGCAGCAACAGCGTGGGGTACACCCGCACCGGTGGCACGACATTCAACACCAGTGTGTCAGCAATGCCGACTGACCGTTTTAACTACAGCCTGAGCGCAAATGCCGGCTCGAAAGGTGACCGTGGTGCGTCTGCATCGGCCAGCTATGCGTTTGATGCCATTCAGACCAACATGGGCGTGTCCCGTTCCTACAACAAGCACGGAAGCAGCCAGACCAGTTTCTCCGGCAGCGTTTCCGGCTCTGTGCTGGGTACGACAGAAACTGGTCCGCTCTTTACCAAAGAGTCGTCTGATACGGTGGGTATTGTCAGTATTCCGGGTGTCGAGGGGGTTTCTGTTAACGGCTCCATGCCTACGAATAGCGACGGTAACACGGTGGTGTGGCTGTCTGAGTATTCAGAGAACAGCATCAACATCAACATGGATAACGTGCCTGACGATATGGAGTTTGAGACCACATCATACAACGTGGTGCCGACCGAAAAGGCGATGGTTTACCGTAAATTTGGCTTCGAGAGTGTGCTGCGTTATATCCTGCGTGTGAAGGATGCTCAGGGCAACTACCTGACAGGCGGTGATGCGAAAACGGAACAGGGGCTGAATGCCGGATTTATTTCAAATAATGGTGTTCTGCTGATGAATATGCTGGCTGAGCCGAAGATGGTTAGCGTGAATACAGGAAACGGAAAACAGTGCCGTTTCTCTATGGCAGGACTGAAGGCTAACACGAATAAAGTTCAGGAGATTCGTTGTGAATAATTTTGGTAAGGCTGCGCTGGCTGCCCTCCTTTCGTTCTCTTTCTGTAGCCAGGCCATGGCTGCATTTACGCTGAACGGGACCCGTTTCATTTATGAAGAGGGTAAGAAGAATATTTCTTTTGAAGTAACGAATAACGCTGAGAAGACCTACGGTGGTCAGGTCTGGATTGATAACACAGACCAAGGGAATGACGTCTACATGGTGCCACAGCCCCCGTTCTTTAAAGTAGGGGCTAAGCAGAAGCAGATTATCCGTGTCATGAATACGGACAGCAATCTGCCAAAGGACCGTGAATCTCTGTTCTGGCTGAACGTGCAGGAAGTGCCACCCAAACCGGAAGTTAAGGATGGTGAAGGCAGCGTACTGGCTATTGCCATGAACATCCGCGTGAAGGTGTTTTATCGTCCGAAAAATCTTTTGGATGGACGTAAGGACGCTGAGAAAAAAATTGAGGTGGTTCACCGGGGGGGCACCACGTACCTGAAGAATCCCACTCCGTACTGGTTTGCCATTACGAAGGTGAAAGTGAACGGTCAGGAGCTTACGCTGATGAAAAAGGAGGAGCAGAACCTGTCCATGATGGAGCCGTTTGGTGAGGTTGCGATCAGCAAACTGTCATCAAGTATGAAGAATATCAGTGTAGATGCCATCAACGATTGGGGGGGAGTGGGTAACTATGTTCTGAAAGAGAGAGGCTGATATGAAACGATATGTATCAACCCCGTACCGGTTACGGGCAGTAGTGTTTGGAGTTGCAGGGTTAATAGGAGGGCTGTTGTCCGGCTGGCTACTTTCCCCCTCTGTTCGGGCTGCAACTGTTGAGCAGGTATCGAAGAACTACGCTGTTATCACTATCCCGGTGACTTTGATAAATATCCAGGCCACTTGTGACCTGACCTTCACCGGACTGGACGGGGGGGCGGGTAATTATAGCTACACACTTGGTTCGCTCAGTCCGGGGCAGCAGCAGCATCCTTCCTTTAAAGCGGTGATTAACTGTCGGGACGTACAGGGGAACGAGAGGGTCAGCACTGCTCTGAGCGCCTCCGTACGGCAGGGAAGCGTGACGAACAACCGTATTCGAATGTTGGTTGATGGTCAGGAGAATATTGCTGGTCCTGAACTGTGGCTGGAGGTTGGTGAACATGGACAGCCGGTGCCACTGAACGGTACTCCGTTCTGCCAAGGGAACGGGCTGGATCGCAATGAGTGTACGCTGACGCCATTCACACTGGTGCCGGATAGGGCTCCGGGGGGGCAGGTCTCAGCCACGGTGGTGTTTGATGTGAGGTACGTGTGATGGACTTCCGGCGGAATGAGGACTGGCTGTGCCAGCACCGGTGGAAGGCTCTGTTTGGTATCGATATTTGGCACCTATCGGGACGCACTCGGACAAGATGATGGCCTGAGGATCTAGTCGGGGCGAAAAAGGCTTTGACTGGTTGGGGATCTGGTTCGATGAAAGGGGGCGTCGGCATGGTGCCTACGGGCAATGGAAAGCCACCATTCTGGCTGTCTGTGGCCAGAAAAGCAGGCAAAATTACCAGAAAAGGTAATCCGCTCTGGTGCAACAGCATGGGAACGGTGGAGTATATAAGTCGACAGTCAGCTCCATGTTGAGTATGGGATGTCTGAACTGGCTGGTTATTTATTTATCGGATGGGATCTGCTATGCAATGCTTAACAAGATACGCGGCAGCGCTACTGATGTTATTGGTTGTGACTGGTCGCGTGTACGCTACAAGCGTCGAATTAATCCCCCTGCCTAAGGCTGGGAGTACAATACATAGATGGGTAGTAAAGAGCTCTCATGCGGGAACAGTGCAAGTGACCCGAGCGTGGTGTGCTACTGAATATGGAGATGATTGTGAAATAAGGTCGATCTATTCGGAAGGGGGGGCTACAGTGTCACGAATTAAGGGACCTGTGGCCTATGATCATTCGGCTGAGCTAATTACGTTTTACGGACCAGGGGAAATCGAAATACTAAAAAATGTTAGTTATATATATGATGCTAAGCGCCCTTGGTTTGGAGGAGCGGTGTTCAATATGAATGATGGGACTGTATACGCAGAATTAACCACAACCCCTGGTGGTGTAAATAGTGCGACTATACTAAAAGGTTTCTGGTATCCAATAAACCGAAAAGATTTGCGCACCCAGAGTGATGAGGGGATTCGTTTTGAAGTGGCTGATAACATGCATCTTAAATATGGTGAAACGGCTACGCTAATTAACCAAATAACAGGAAAGGGAATAGCAGATGCTGTATACAGCTACGGGACTTTACCGGAAGGCTTTAGGTGTAAATCGAAATCAGGTCAGGGGGATGGAGATGTAATTAAGGCAGGAACCGTCGTGACATGCACCAACAACTACCCGACGGTAGGTGTACTGAAGGGGATGATGATTATAGGTGTTTCACTGAGGTGACTGTTTGCAAGGCAGGTTCGTACTGATGTGGCCCCCTGCATGGGTAAGTAGAACAGTATGTCAATGTGATTACACCAATACAATGAAGAAGGGGGCGGCCACGGATGGCATGAACTATACAAAAACAGGATTAAACTGCGTGCTTAAGAGCTTTGTCGAAATCGAAGGGCTGGGACATGTGTCATTCCTTTTTGATTGTATATTACTGGAATGACAAAGAATTTCTAACACTCCCTTTTTATCCGTGATATAACAAATGCAATGTAACTTCAAATATATCATGCCAGAGCGCACTTGATGAACTTTTTCATTTTCGATGTTGTTGACAGTTCATTTGCGGTCAGAGAGAAAGTAGTTAATGTGGTTTTGGTTTTAAATGTTTGTTGTTTTACCAGTTTATCTGTTGGGTATTTTATTGGCGATCAGAGTGTTTAGTGTTTTATTTTGTCGGGCATGTTTATTTTTGTTGAAGGTTTTCTCTTAATTCGAATGGTAATGGATATTACATATATTGTATTTACATGTATTTATGAGCCACCACGTCAGAAATAAGCCTATGTTGGTAAAATTACCCTCATGAACTTTTCGGACGCAGATGAAATGGCTAGCTGAATTTGACTGGAAAACCATTACTGTCGTCGAAGCAGGGGAGTGTGGTGAAAAGTTATCTCATTGATGAATGAATAAATAATCCCGGTAATATTGATGGTTGTATGGACAAGTGGGTGCAGTCGTTATGAAACGACAGGGGTAATGGCTATGCTGAATGACCGGGGGATTGTGGCCCGAGATTTTCGTGCAGGAAGTCGGATTTGTGCCGGAGATACTCTGATACTCTGTCTTAGTAGCGCGCCATTGTTGGGATGGTGTCGGTACCTGAAAACAATTCGATGGGTGGCCGGGCGTTATGATGTCCGGTTGATTGTGCTATGTCCTGAGGTGGTGTATCGATCTGGTGTGGTCAACGGAAGAAATATGGTGGCAGTGAACGGAGAGAGTAAACTTTTTCGATTAGTTCAGGTAGTAACACAGACTGTACTGAATCATTTTCAGAAAGGGGATAAGGAGGGTAATCAGAAGGCAATGTGGTCAGTCTTTCTTGAACAGGCTTCAGAGATAATGTTGATTTCACCGTCTTCTGAAACAGGCGTTACTCAGGCCAGGAGGGCGTACCATGTGCGAAATTTGATGGTTCAGCATTTGGGGTTTCCTTCTCTGTTGAAGTTGAAGGTTTTCATGGCGGGTACATCTTCCTTTTCTTGAGGTTCATCAGGCTTGGAACTGCCATCTGCTGGCCTGTGTGGTAATAGCAGGTCAGAGAAGGAGCGGATTTCATATCTGAATCCGGGCCAGATCCGGGCATTAAGGGGGGGCCGGAAACATGAATAAAATTGCCTGTGCACGGGGATTTTTAATCCCCCGTCCCGTTGAGCCGCTCCGGGGCGAATAAGGGGAAATTTACATGTCCTGCCCGGCGTTCACTGGCGTTTATCGCGGGAAACAGAACCACCGGACAGGTGGAAAGATGTGTATTTCTGTGTGCCTCTGTGTAATCCGGTGGATTTGTGTGTGGCAAGGTGATTAATGCCAATGTATGCGTACATTAGCATTAATCAGTCAAATATCATGGTTCGCAGAATCTCCATACTACGAACTTTTCCAGAAACTGAGCGGGGGTATCAGGGGCCTCCCCCATTGAGCGCGTCGTTTATACACGGAATTTATTACGTGTATACATCGCTGTCGTGCCCTGTGTTTTTGAAGAAATTCAATTAAACAAGCGGGAAACCCACATTACATCCCACACAACAGCCCACAAACAAAAGCATTCAACCCACAAAAAAAAACACACAATCACCCACAAAAACGTGTGCCATTGCGGGTGAAGGGGGGATTCAGCCCGCTGCCTCCTGCGCGGCTTTCCCTGCCCCATCCGCCTTACGCTGACGCGCCCACAACCGCCGGAGTTGCTTCCGGGCACGTGCCCGCTGTTCCTCTATCGGCTCCCCTGCCGGACTACCGTCAAGGCCGATGCGCTGATAACCATCCGCGACCGCCCTGACGTAATTAATCCGGTTGATGTATAACGCCAGCGATGATTTCAGCATTTCCAGGGTGAAAGGCAGTCCCCGCGCTTCCACATCTGCCATCAGTTCCGCCGTTATCCCGACCTTAAGCGGCTGCGGCTTACTGAAACTGAAAACCGCTGGCCAGTAAACCTGCTGTCGCCAGAACGGTACAGTCCCTGACACAGGTACCGGTCATTCTGTTAACTCATCCACGTATGGGAGAACAGTTGTTTCAGTTTGAACCTAGGGAGGTCAGACGGATTTTTGCTGGCGAGTACGAAATCTGTTACGAACTTAATGGCCAGACTACTTATGTATTGCGCTTGTGGCACACACGAGAAAACAGGTGGATTGTATGTGGGGCTACTTTAACATAGCCAGCAGATATTAATTCTGGAACATTATTATCAGACCAGATATTTTGCATTCCATTAAATAATCTTGTAGGAGATAAAATGAATTACGATGGAATAACGAAAATTACCGCTGAACGTATTAGCGACTACATGATCGAAGCAGTTAATACAGACTCTATAGCCGTTGCGGAAATGTTTCATAACGCTGCATGGGGAGTGCGAACATTGTGGTTTGAACGCGTCACAAAAATCGATATGGATATACATAAAAAGAACAGGTATGCGAGTTATGATCTTAGGAGGAAAATCGCGAAATGCAGCATGAAGAGTTTCAGAAAATGACAGAGCGCGAGCAAATGCCTTTATTGAAATCGCCAGAATGATGTTCAGCGGCTTCGCCCAGGTGCCCCTTCTATGCCCTGCCAGACATTGTATAAATGTAACTCTGTCATACACGTTTGTAAGCGGCCTTCACGGCCCGCTTACGCGGATTAAGATAATATTTCCTGTTCATCAGTCAGCCTCCTGTTCTCCCTTTCTTTTGTCAGTGTACCGATGCATGACAACATAATCACAGCATGATAATAATAATCAATAACAATAATATGTGTCACGTTTACATCATGGAACGGAGGCGCTCCTGTGACTTTTGAGCAGAAAAAAGCCCGGGCCATTGCCCTGATGGACAACAAAAAGATGTGGCGGAGTAATTATGCCCCTCCTCTTCTGCGTATTCTCTGGCGGTTGGGTATCCGGCTTCTGCCATTACCCTTTATGCCGTTCTGGCAGATCACGCTGCTGATGGGGAGCTTATGGGGCATTTCCTGGGGATGTGCAATGTGGTTTATGTACTGGGGGCCGTCAGGAATGGTAGCAGGTGAGGCCATTATTATAAGTATCACGAGTGGTTTTTTGTTCGGACTGCTCATGGCTTCTTTCCACTGGTGGCGCAGGAAAGTTAACCGGCTGCCATCATGGGATGACGTGTAAACCGTGCAGGCATGTTTTTACGGGGTGACACTTTCATTCACCTGTACACGGACTTCTATTCCTGCATCATGACAGGTCTGCAGCTACTGCGCCACTTCCAGCGGATCGCCTTCCCGGTGTACCACCCTGCCTTCTTTATTCCATAACTGAAGACTGGTGCTGCCGTCGAGACGTACCACAAAATCTCCACGGCAGGCCTGATACGTTATGCCATCCAGCTCCACCGGCAGGTCTTTGCAGTAGTGCCGTCTGCGGGCGGACCTGACAACGGGATCTGCGGCAGTACGACAACTTCCGCTGCGCGCTGCTCTGCCCGGAGGCGCTCCTGTTCAGCCTGCAACAGAGGCTGTGCCATCGGTTTTTCCGTCGTTGAAGGCTGTTGCTCTCTATATTCCATAATTCGCAGCATGTCATGTAGTTGTTTAACATTTTATATCGTTTATGCTTTCTGATTCTGCCAGAACAGCGGCAGATATACCGTCCCTCGGGCATTCTGCCCAGCGGACAAAACATCAAAACTACGGAGATTAAGCCAATGGCTTATGTAAATCCTTATCAGAAAGGCGGTGATAAACATGTGTTTAAAATCAGGGGAAAACCTAAACGACGATACTAACCAGACTGTTGAAGCTTCTGAAAATGCAGGCATGAACGAACAGGACAAGATCGCTCTCGATAAAATCGGGAAGTTACAGGGCGCGCAGTTTCAACATTGCGAAATGACAGAGACCGCAGGAACTGAGTTGTTTCGGCTTCAAGTGGATAGCCACGGCGGAAGCAGTGTCTTTTTCAATCGTAATGGTACGGACTGCCGTTACAGTCTTAATGATGGTGTGAACGGCTCAATGTACTTGGCCCGAACTCCTGATACGGCAATGAAGGAAGTGTTTCAGCACAAAAAAGGACTCAGGGAATCGGACCTCGATAATTACATAATGGGAAAAGTAATTATTGAGAAAGATATCCGTGTCCTTCATGTCAGTAAGCTGATTAAAAGTAGCGACTTGACGTTGCATGAACTGACGACAGCAACACGAGCTGTTACTCAGCTTCTGGCTGAAAAGGTTCATTCTGCAGGGTTTGGCGGAATGGAGTTTCCGTCAAATGTCACCGGTGACCCATGCCTTGTTCTATGGCATGACGATCCGGCTGGAACCGGGCTGGCCACAACCCGTAGCCAGACAAGTCTCAGTCAGTTTGAATATCAGGGTAAGGAAGCGGCGGATATTCTTGTTTATGAACTGGGAATTCCTGTTGAGGAATAGGTAATAAAGGGGGGCAAGCCCCCCTTTCATTAAACGGCGTTCTGAGTGCCGTAGTTGCGAGCCAGCCGGCGTAATTCATCCATCACTTTTGCATCCGGATTGCCTTTCAGAACTTCCGCAATGGTAAACGTACGTCCAGCAGGGGTCAGTCCATCCAGGACCGTATTTCTACCTTCCATAAAGAACGAATATTTCATTCTGTCACTGAAGCTGCTCAGCATAGGCAGCAGTTCGGCCACACCCCGGAGCACACCTTTATCCGAGATCTCTTCCTCATCAGTGAACTGAAACACCGGGTAGTAGAACTCACCATCAATATCCAGGGCAAGTAACCGGCCAGTATCCTTCCAGGTTTTCACCGTTGGTTTACTGCGGCCAAGAACGTCTGCAGCCTCGGCAGAACTGTACACGCCACCGTCTTTTTCCAGTGTCTGCAGGAACTTAGCCTTACTGTATAACCGTCGCTGATGGCGTTTTTTTTCCGGCGTCAGGCTATTAACTGCGCGGTGTTTCATGAATTTCAGTATGGTATCAATGGCGAAAACCGCGTCGGTCTCTGCCATACTTTCAGGCGTAACAGGGGTAACACCCGCCCGGATTTCGTCCGCCAGAACCTCAGTAAAATTCTGAAAACGTGCAGCAGCAACTCCTGTGTCCGAAAAATTACGCATAGTGGAGGAACGATCATTACCGTTTCGTTTTTGAATTGGTGTGTTCATAAAACCTCCTTTTCGATTTCACTCATTATAGACTACGTTAAATCGTTAAGCTGCGCAAGTTTTGTTCTCACTTTATCTTTTATAGTTTTTAGCTATTAATCTATGTGTGTCTTTAGCTTTTACTTATTAGATCATTTTCAGATCCGAAAAAAGTAAAAACAAGAAGTTTGCCATTCTTGAAATGCTGTTCAGACGTGCAAGTGGTGAATGCCTGAAGAACCGGACTGTACTTATGCTGACGCATGACGTGGAGCCTGTGATTGACACGCTGAAGTCAGTCAGAAGGTTGTTCAGTAATCAGGTGACCGCCTCCTGCCTGCGCCTGTCTGCTGGAGTCATAGAAGAATTACCTGTTAACGACGGCGATATCATGACATTCATGCAGATCTGCAAATCCATCACCGCGTCAGCAGACTGTGAGGAGATCATTAAGCTCATCTATCTTCGTCGCTACTTTGAAATCGTTGACGAACGTGGTGATGCTTATCAGCTTCTATCCAATCTATTCCATCGACGCGTCGCCCCGCTGGATTATCGCGAGCCTGCCGCTGCGGGCTCGGGCTACCCCAAAATGGCTCCTGAGAAAATTCAGCAGGCCTTGCGGGATATCCGGGAGTATGTGGACAGTTTTGATTACCCGCGACTTCAGGCTCTCGTCAGCAGCCCAGATGAAATAAAAAACCTGTACCGTCGCTGTCGTAACGGCTATGAAAAACAGCAGGTATTCCGTTTACTGGAACTGGATCAGGACCATCCGGTAATACGAAAATTCGTTAACGAAACGTACCACATTGAAAATGAGTTCATCTGTCAACTGGATCCGTCCAGATTCGATCTCATCCCGGAGTACGTGATTATGGAATGTGACAAGCTCATCGCCCTGCCACCGGCAGCAAACCAGAGCTCGGTTGCCCGTATCGCTTGAGCCACTGTTTTTGCCGCCGGAAGATAGGCTTTAGCTCCCTGATAGTCTGATCTTCGAAGATACCCTACAGTTTAGGACCGCTTACTGTAGATATCTGTTAAAACAGCCCGTATACGGGCTGTTTCTTGGTGTCCTTACCTCCTGACTTTGAAAAGAGTGTCTTACTTCACCCAGTCTTCCAGCACCAGGTCAGGCACCCGCTTAAATTCTCTTGTATTATTCGTTACCAGTATCGCCCCGGCGGCGATGGCGTGCCCGGCAATCGCCGTGTCGTTCGGGCCGATCGGCGTCCCGGCCAGCCGCAGTGCCACTTTAATCTTCGTGGTGGCGTCTACTGCGGCGCGATCCCAGGGCAGGATGGCATCGAGGCGGGCGCAGAATTCATCGACCAGTTGGACGTGACGTGGTGAGGCCTTTGGGCCGGTAGCCCCGAAGCGCATTTCAGAGTAGGTGATGGCCGAGACCACTATACGGTGGCCGCGTAGCACCGCCTGCTCCAGACGCTTCAGGACGGCTTCTGGCTGTTCACGCATGATGAACGAGCAGATACAGGTATCAAGCATATAAGTCTTGTTCACAGGTTAAATCGCCCTTCGTCGCTGACAACATCCTCGCGCTCCGCCATAAAATCTGGATCGGCTTTTTCGTACTCTAGGAATGATCCCCAGGTTGGCCGGACGGGGCGCAGGATGATGCTGTCCCCTTCCCGGACGATCTCGAGCTCGCTCACCCCCTCAAAATCCAGATCACGAGGCAGACGGATGGCGCGGTTGTTGCCATTTTTAAATATCGATACGGTTCTCATGTTCTTTCTCTCCCGAGCATATGGATATGTGAAACATATCCGGAATATTCAAAGCACCGGGTATGTGCATATGTTTAGTATAGGCAGATGTGTGGCATATGTATAGCGGTAGCATATGCAGATGCCAGGCATATGTTTAGCATATCTCTATTTCTTTCTTTTTTATCGGAGATCCGAAAAAAGGTTTAATCGGAAAATTGAAAAAGCCGCAAAGCGGCTTTTTCTGCATGTTCTGCATGCCTGAGGAAATCAGGTTTTACTGAGCCATGAGCCGTAAACTTCCCTGCGCCGCTCAAAGGCCTCCCGCCCGCCCTCCATCACAGAAATGATATGTTGTTGTACTGGCGGGGCATCCACACCGCCAGCGGATGTCTGGATCTTTCCGCCCGCATATTTACAGGTACAGACATTCTCTGCATCTCCCAGCACCGGTATGTTGGCATTATGAGTGGCAAAGATAAACTGGGTACGGGGTTTCATTGTCCGGATGATTTTAATCACGTCGTCATAAATAGTCTGATTGTCCAGGTCATCTTCGGGCTGATCGATGATCACCACATCATTATCCTGCTGATTCAGAACAAACAGCATTAAAGCGGAGGCGCGCTGACCCAGCGAATGTTGTTCCAGGGGCTTGCCCCGGAATTCAATGGTGTAGGTATTCGGGATCTGCCAGACAATCAGCGATTCTATCTGTTGTTCCAGATACACGCTGAATGTCTCTGCAGAACCGCTGATAATCCCCGGCAGTTTATCCCTGTTCAGCCAGAGCTCGCCAAAATCTCTGAAGCTGTCAGCCACGGTCTGGTAAGTGCTTTCCCGCAGCCGGCTGCCGGTGAAGGCCTCTTTCAGAACGGCCTGCATGGCCTTTTTGTCGTTTGCAAAGGATGGCACGATCTTCAGAGGCGAATCGGCCTGGCTGATGCCGGTCAGCACGGCTTCAATTTCCTGATACTCTTCCACCCACAGTTCATGCAATCGGCTCAGCGCTTCTGTCAGATTTTTCTCCAGTAACGCCTGACTGCTTTCAGCCCGGGTCAGCTCGGCAATTTTCTGTTGCGCAAGTTCCAGCCCGGCCTTCAGCTTCAGAAAGTCAGCCGGATCGGCTTTTTCCACGCCTGCCTGCCGTAGCTCTTCAGCTAGGCCACGCTCTATTTCGGCAAATTCTTCCGTCAGCGCCAGCTTTTTCTCCAGAAAAGCCTGCTGCTTTGTATCGAGTTCTGTGAGAAGCTGGCGGGCGCCGTCCACAATCGTGCTCAGGGAGTTGAGATGAGCGGTAAAGCGGTCATATCCCTCACGATAATCATCAATATCCGCTTGGTTATGGGGGGACTCATGTTTCTGATCCTGCTTCAGCTCATCGAGTGTTTCCCTGATCACGTCCTGCATACTGTCCAGCGCCCGAGTTGCTCGTGCAGTAGTACTGCTGAGGTAGCGCTCATCCCGTCCGAAGGTGGTCTGACGCGCCAGTTTTTCTTCCATACCGTGCTGGGCATAAAAGCGCAGGCGGAACTGCGCATCCTTCTCTTTCGCCTGCCATTCACCGAGTGTTTCTCCTGATGTTTTCAGACGACGATACTCGCGTAACTTGTCAAGGACGACCTCTTCCTGCTGGCGGATTTTGTTTCGCACGGCAGCCAGGCGTTCTCCAACCAGTTTTTCAATCAGGTCGTGTTCAAATCCGGCCCCGGTATTGGACAGATCTTTCTGGCCAAAATACACCGGCTTGTGCAGCACCGTTTCCCTCAGCGTCACCCCGTGCTGGACCTGTCCGTCAAAAATGATCTGCGGCTCCTGACCGAAGATACGGACTATCTGATAGGGCCGCCCGTGACGGCATACGGCCTCAACGGTAATCTTCCCCCCGCTTTTGAGTAAATTACTGACCAGATTTTCTTTGTAATCGCGGTCAGAAGCCTTCTCGCCAAACGGAATGTCCAGGGCATACCGGAGCCCTTCAAGGATGGAGGATTTGCCGCTGCCACGGATTCCTATCAGGGTGTTCAGCTCCGGAGATAATTTCACCACGGTTCCGCCAAGCGAACCGGCTCCCTCGAATGCTATCTGGCGGATATGGCTGTGCCTCAGTGCTGGTTTCTCCCTGCTGACGCGGTGCGGGAAATCCTGTAGCGCAAAGCGGACAGCCTCAAAACTGTAATCCCCCAGTTTCAGATAGCTGGCGACTTTTCTGGCACCAATGTGATCCAGCGTTTTGGCATCGCATCCCTGGACTTCGGCAGGGTAGCGTTCACCGAGCACGTCCTTAATTTTGACCCGCAGGTCGTGGGTCATCACCTTCTGAAATCCCGTTACGCGCCGGCGGATAAGCTCGTTATCAAAAAGCTCTCTGATCCTGCCAGGGCTCAGCCCGCCCCATAATCCGTTAGGGGCCTCCACGTGGGCAAACACAATAAAGTAATCCCGTTCGTACCGGTCAAGGCGCTGGATAGTCTGTGTTATATTTTCTGTTGAACGGGCATTTTCGTTCTCAAAATTATCAATGCCCGCAAACGTGGAAGTCAGGAAACTTTCAATATGGTTTGTCTGCTGCGGATTGATAAACCATTCATCAGCAAACACTACTAGTGTGTGTACACCAGCCTGGCCATCATTAACGGATAGCTCCACGCCGGGAAGCAGTTCTATGCCTTCATGGCGCGCAGCTTTGCGCAGTGCCTTAAACTCACCGGGATCGAATTTATTGTGATTGGTGATCACGCCGACGCCCACTTCAGCCGCTTTCAGGGCACTGACGTAGTCGCGAATATATCTGTCGGATTCACCGGCATAGCGAAATTCTTTATCTGCACGGGTATGAAGATGAAAATCTACCTTGACCCAGCAGGAGCCATTCTCAAATACAGGATACATTCCTTGATACCTTTATTCAGTTGCTGATAAATGCCCGAAGGCTTTGAATAATTTTATTCATATTAAGGTGATTTCGTTCCGGCTTCATTTTATTTCCGTCAAGGGTTAATCAATATTTGATCTGAACCCGAAGCACATGTAACGGTTACGCATGAGAGGTGGGCTTTCTTTCCGGTGTGCTGATTGCAGCAACAGAGTGTGATGATTGTTGCCTATCATGCAATGTTGAAATAAAAGCAATAATAATTGGTAATTATTGCTTTATTTGTATTAGTTTCTTTCACTTCTCGCAGAGATCCGAAAACTCCTGGTTCAGGATCTTCCTCTCCCGCCGCACAGCGCCATCTCCCGTCAGCACAACATGTAGTGCTGAATTCAGCTATTAATGACACTATATGTTGTGTCATCTCCCTGACCTGTGATGCGCCGCGCAGGGGCGGAAAACAGCGATATGATGATTTCCTCAGCGTGGTACACTTCCGGAAAGTTGTGATATTCAGGAAAGTCGGATCTGACGGAAACGGCTCTCCGGTAATTTAACGGCGTGGTTATATGGATGCTTGTTATCATGGTGATGATGATAACGGCATGATGTTATCAGACGGCGTGACGGTAAGGGCAGGATATGTTTTGTTGAACCGCCATCGGTGATGGCCGTTCAGCAAAACGCCTGGCAGGAGTGCCACCCCTGCACCCGGACGATGACAACGGACGGACGTGATATCCTGCCCCATCGACGGGACAGGATATGTTTTGTAGCACCGCCACCGATGCCGGCTGTACTACAAAATGTCTGGTCAGGGCACAGCCCCGACACCTCAGACGAACGAGGACGGAAAAACAGCCATAAGGCTAATGTACGCATACATTAGCCTTAATCACCTTGCCACAACCACACACAAATCCCCCACGCTGGCTGTGAGAACACGTTAATGCTAATGTATGCGTACATTAGCATTAACAAGGGTGTGAAACATGAGAGATAAAACCAGAAAAGCCATGAGTATGTTTCTCGATGGCAGGAGTTACACCGCTGAAAATCTTGAAAGGGATTTCCTTTCCGAACTGAGCCGATACAGCGATGACCGCTGGGAGGCCCCGCAACGTGGTGCACGTCTGGCGGCAGCGGTGAAGCGTTACAAAACCTCGGAAATGCTGCACTTTATTTTTGCCACTGTAGCATGTGACCCTGACCCGGATTTAACGCCACTGACCGTTAAACGGTTGTGCAATGCGTTGTTTGGCAGAACGGGGAGCCAGTGGATGATTGTGGAATTATTCGGGGATAAGGGGCGGCAGCACCGCAGCGACGACAGTGCCCCGGAGGCCGTGGAAAAAATGGCTGCCAGATATCGTTATGCGGCAGGGCGGCACTGGGCGGCAACGCTGAACGAAATTGAACGGGTAAAGCGTCTGTATCAGGAGAGAATCAGGGCATCCAGAAGAACACTGCGCAGTTAAGGCTAGTGTACACGTACATTAGCCTTAACCCTCCGGGCGCACACAAATCCACCGGATTACACAGGGGCACACAGGAATACACATGTTTCCACCCGTCCGGTGGTTCAGTTCCCCGCCATAAACACCAGTGAACGCCGGGCCCCAGGACATGTAAAGCAGGCCCACCGTGTGACCACAGCGTACCGCCTTACATGCCGCTGACGCGGCATCCAGTAAAATCAGCAATCAACGTTACGGTTCTGGCGAGCCGATTACAATCCAAGTGCCATCATCAGTAAATATTTATATAATAATATCCTAAAATGTATGCATGGAGGCCATTGATAACAAACTAATCAAAAAGCATGTAAGATTTAGTTACACATGGATTGATAAATAGGATGGATCTGATATATGTAACAATAATTAATGCTTCGCCTAGCGGCTTCTAATGGAAAAATGTAAGGGAAGAAAATGAGAACAGTTCATCAACTACTTTGTCTTGCTAAATCTTGGAAAAATGGAGGTTTTTGTATTGCAGGAAAAAACAATAATAATCAATGGGTAAGAACAATAACAGCAAACCCTAGTAATAACGCCATATTCCATCATGGAAATGCAATCCAACCCCTCGATTTTTTCCAAGCAACAACCATTAAGCACGCCCCTCAAGGACATCAAACAGAGAACTACATCATTGATGAAAGCGAGATCTTTACTGTGAATGGACATTGTGCCGCTGATGAATTAGATGATTATGTGGACACGCCTGCAACTCTATGGGGGACAGGAACAAGCAGTAACTATGGTATAAATGACAAAATCATCATTGGGCAGAGAGTAGTTAACAATTCACTCTATTTGATCAAACCTGATGATACGGTGATAATACAGATGCAGAACGAGTATGGTACTGATAAACTAAGGATAAGATTTAGCTATAATTCTGATGAATACTTACTGACAACTACAGATATGGGAATACAAAATTATTTCAGAGAGGGAGATAATAAGTTGAATAATGGAGAGGAAAAAGAACTTGATGGTGTCTCCTATCTAACTATCAGTCTAGCCGAGCCACTTAATGGAAGCTTATATAAAGTAGTAGCCGGGATATTTTAAATGAAAAATGTCAAAATACATACAATTGGTTTTACAAAAAAAACAGCTGAGCATTTCTTTAATGCATTAAAGAAAAATGGCGTCATTCGCATAATAGACACAAGATTGAATAACCACTCACAGTTATCCGGTTTCGCAAAAGCAAAAGATCTTGAATTTTTATTAAAAAAGATATGTGATATAGATTATGTATACAGATCAGAATTAGCTCCAACAAAGAAAATCCTAGACGATTATAAAGATAAAAAAATAACCTGGGAACAGTATTCAATAGAATACTTAAATCTTATGGAACAGAGACTTATATCATCAAAACTGTCTAGTATCGATGTAGATAATGGATGCCTTCTTTGCAGCGAAGATAAGCCCCATCATTGCCACAGAAGGCTTTTGGCAGAGTATCTAAAACAACAATGGTCAAACCAAAAAACTAACATTAACCATATATTATGAGTGTACTTTTTTTAGAATATAGCAAAGAGTTCAATTGCTTTGGGAAATTCCAAAGAAAATTAAACTTTTTAACCAAAAATATAAACATATCAGAAATAATTTTCATCTCTGATTCAAGGGGTCTCATAAAAAATTTTGCAGAAGATAAGCACCTCAGCACTCGTGAGGTGAGTTCTGCGGAAGACGCTGAATATGCGATTATTTTTAGAGATAAACGTCAAGATATAGGCGATTTTAAACTAACTAAAAATGCTAAAGTAAAAGTTGTGCTTGTAAGTCTGACATTAGTTGTCAATAAAGATAAGGGCGATAAATTTGATGTATATATAGGTAGAGGCACTATATGGGGGAATCCATATCAAATAGGTGTAGACGGCGATAGAGATGAAGTAATAAGAAAATTTAAGTATGATTTTGACAAAGGATTTTTAAAACCCTTTGATAATATTGAAAAAAACGCTCTATCGCTTAAGGGAAAGATTATCGCTTGTCATTGCAAGCCGTATGCATGTCATGGGGATGTCATAGCCGATTATGTAAACTCTCTTGATGACGGTGAATGAGATTTGATACAGGTCTGATTTAAGTATATTATTATGTTGCTCAAATAATATATTATATTCATCCTTAAAGGGGGGGCGTGGGCATTTCTGCGATAACACCCGCTAAGCGATTTCTCCCTGACGGAAATCACTTGTTTTTCGTTCAGAGGCTGACTGGTGGAATATTCATCCCCCATCACGGTGTTTTCATATACGGAAAACACTGTCGGATAGTTGAATAGTACGACAAACTGACTTTTGACGTTTTCCGTACATTTCAGATTCAGTAACCCCGAATGTTTTGGTTAGGAATGGCTAACGCATTGAATTTCAATGAGCCAGATTTTGTTACCGTGTACTGTCGCAGAAATTCCCACGGAGCCCCTGTAACAGCGGCCTCCTATAAACAGTCGCATAGCCTCTTTCGTTTCTCAACGTTCGCCACCCTAGTTAATGCTAATGTATGCGTACATTAGCATTAACTGCAAAATTGAACAAACCACACATCGGGCATTCGGTTAAACGAGCGTTCTGCCGAATGCCTTCAATATAGCCTATTTAGTATTTTCCGATTTTACCGCTGCAGGTTCATTTTTTCCGGCCAGCAATGCGGCTAACTGGTCGTTATGCAATTTCAGAGACTTAAGTTCGCCTGTCAAAGTCGCCTTTGCTTCCCGCGCATCTGTTGCATCTCTAAGTGCTTTATCCAGCGCTTTTTGCAGTTCTTTTTCGCTCCGGGCATGTTGCCCCTCAAGCTCTTTAATTTCGCCAGTGTGCTGCTCTTTGATACCCTTAATCTCAATAGCATGGTTCGTAATGGCCTCGGCCAGCTTTTTCTCGGCTGCATCGAGCCGCCTTTGCAGGTCGCTTTCGTTCCGGGCATGTTGCGCCTTAAGCTCCTTAACCTCCCCGGCGTACTGCTCCCTGACGCCCTGTAGGTCAGTCGCATGGCGCGTAGTGGCTTCGGCCAGTTTATTCTCGGCTGCATCAAGCCGCTTTTGCAGGTCTGCCTGTTGCTGCCGGTGCTGCTCTGCGGCCTCTTTTCCGGCCTTCTCTGACTCACCAAGCTGTTTCTCTGTCGCGGCCAGGCGTTCTCTCAGTTGAGCCAGTTTGACGGCCTGAGCCTGCTCTTTCCCCCGGCTGTGGTCCAGCGCAGCCAGTGTGGTGCTGTGCTCTTCTCGCAGGGTATCCAGTGTTTCTTCCAGATCGTCAACGGTTTGTGCGGCGTCGGCCAGCTCGCGCTCGGCCTGCGCCGTCTGTTCACCCGCCGCGCGGGTCACTTCGGCTACCCGCCGTTCGGCGGCTCTAACGGCCTTATCATTTAACTCGGCGGCTAACTGGCTGATACGTTCGGCCAGTGCTGACGATACGGCCTTAACCTCTTCGGCCACTTCAACAGGCAGCTCGGCCACCGGCTCAGTGGTGACTTCTGCCTGCGACGAGAGATATTCATCCCACACCTGCTTAAGTCGCCCGGGATTACCACCGCCCACGCGGTTACGCAGCGCGAACCCGGTAATATTCCGCCCTTCGGCCTGTAATGCCAGACCTGCCTCAATAATCTGCTGTGGTTCAAATGTAGCCGGACGCATAAACCTGCTCCTGTACTGGTGATTGTGCATTCATTATACACAACAAACTAACAAACAAATAAACTAATAAAATGCGTGACACTGTAACGAAATTAGATTTTAGCGGCTAAAATTTTGTTATTTTGTTTAGCTAAAAAAGACATTACATTGGGGTTTGGGGAGCAATGGAACAGGGGGGCTAAGCCGGAATCCCAGAAAATTCCGTCAATAAAGCGAGTCACAGACAGCTTTGCATGACATTGAATAAGTGACGGGTTATGTGACGAATTCAGTGTCGAAATCGTTGTTTCTGTGAGTGTCACTCAATCGGTCGTTTATGTGACAACCCATGCCGTTACTGGTCGCGGAAAAATCTAGGTTTCCGGCTTGGAACCCCTGATTGCGACGATCAGACACTTCACCCACACAATCAAACCTTTTGCAGGGCGAGACAAACAAGAAAAGAGCTAGACGAAGGTCGCTCCGCTCCCTGTTTTCTGGTGTACCCACCACGGGGGCATTAGGTATGTATTGTCTGTATGTTTGATTTGTATACAAATACGCGCGAGAATCCATCGAAATATGTGATTTCACCTAAGAAAAGATGATGAACATACGTTATCCGGTACGGAAAGCCGATGGACGAAACTACAAGAACTATGACGAGCTGCTGACCGACATCCGCAAAAACACCCACGGTTGGTGGTTACTTGGCGTAAATCGTTACTGGCACGGAGGTATTCATGTCGGGACGTCATCGTCCCCGGCCTCGGTGCTGAATCAGGAAACACCTGAAAAATCGGTGCCGCTCCAGTTCATGATGGACGGCGAAGTGGTGGCATGGCGGGTTAACCGCGATTACGCGGCTATCGAATGTTATCAGGAACGCCCCCTGCGCCAGTCCGGTACCTTTGTGCTGGTAAAATCAGTGTACAAGCCAGACGGGCAGGATGAATCATCCTGGCTGACGCTGTACCAGCTTTACATGCACATCGCGCCATTGTCAGAATTTCCGAAACGCCCGCTTTACCGGGTTACACAAAAAGGCCACGGTGTACGGATGCGTAAATATTCCCGCCATGATGACAGCCGTGAAATCGCGCCTGACGTACTGGCAAACAAACACGGCCACCCCAGAACACTGACGCAGGGTGACACGCTTGCCGTACTGCAACAAAAATCGTTTTTACAGGAACAGCAGCCGGAGCCGTTTGCTCTGGTGCAACGTCTTCAGGACGGTAAACCCGCCGGAGAACTTTTCTGGGTCTCGATGCGCCCGGAATATCTGGAACCTGATGGCCAATGTTACG
>ERZ1026894.488-NODE-488-length-28991-cov-5.356511_pt1 | contig 28991 bp, 11 predicted proteins | sample MGYA00380177_ERZ1026894 | MGnify/ENA primary metagenome ERZ1026894 (study PRJEB33269, sample SAMEA4719813) | human gut metagenome | biome: human-associated habitat; feature: organic feature; material: feces | place: Cameroon | collected 2013-10 ... | reverse complement strand
TGAACATTTCCGATTTGAAAAATATGAACGAATATATTTCCGTTTCATATTCAAACAAAAAACTCACAGTATCGAACATTAAAAGTTTAATCGGTGCGTATTCTTCAAAAGCGCAATCTTCACAAGGTGAGCAATATCTTGGGCGTGTACAAAAAGATGTTGATATGTACGTCGATGTTACACTTGCAGCCAATGGTGTTGAAAAAACTATCCGTGTCGATTTTGAAAACGTCACGATAACTGCAAACGGCGGTAAAAATGGTTCGTGCAACCTTTTGCGCTCGGCAACATTTGATGTTGCACTCGGCAATCTGTTTGGAACGTTTAATAAAGAAATAACGATTCAATCATTCACTTGGGGCGGAACTTACTACGGCGGCGATTGCACTAACGGCACTTGGAGTAATTTCGGAACTTTGAACATTTCCGATTTGAAAAATATGAACGAATATATTTCCGTTTCATATTCAAATAAAAAACTCACAGTGTCGAACACAAAGGCACTTTCGAACAACGCATATCAAGAAGTGAGTTTCACTTCACGTTCAACTAAATACACCGGGCTCGTTCAAAGCAATGTCAATATGTATGTTGACGTAGTCCTGGCATGCGGCGATTCGACGGCAACATTCCGTGTCAATTTCACATCAGGTGTCAACTCGGTAAGTTTGAACGAATCAGCTATAACTTTTTAATCTCACACATAGCTACTCATAATTTCCCTCATTGGTGCGCGCACGTCTAAGTGCGTGCGCGTGCCTCTCATCTTACGCTAAGGAGCAAAAAATGGCAAGAAAACAACCTCGCGACGAGTTTAGAAAATACAAGAAAAGCGGACATCCTGCCTACATATTTGAGAAAGTCGGCGATGAGTTCAGATTCTTAGGAATCACGCACTCAAAAATCGATAAAGGCACGACCAACATCGAACTCGAAAAGAATCCGGACCCGGAAGATAACGGAACGGCTTACATCAAAACCAAATCAGAACAAGACAAACAAAACCGTTTCGGGGAAGCAAAGAAGAAGTGGAAACTTCATCCGAACGATAAAAAGAAAGTCGCAAAGATAATAAAGAGCAATAAAAAAAGAAGTGCGCCCAGCAAATCACGAAAGTGATTCACAGCTCTGCAACGGTATTGATTGCATCGAGCAATCACATCACAACAAACGTTGTGGCACCTAAACACTTCTTATCTAAAATATACGACATTTCAAAAACAATGTCAAGCGGAATAAAAGGAGCAAAAAAATGGATGCATACGTTATGGTTATACTGCGCGAAATTCAGCTCGAATGCCACAAGCAAATCGGCATCGAGCGGCGCGGCGGTCGCGCTATCAAAGAGGAAGAACTCGAACCATATCCGGACAGATTCGATTTTGACGTTCAATCCGTTCAATCAGAGGTGCCGCAAATCGAAACAAAACCGAGCGTCGCCGCAATCCCGGGCAAAACACTCGCACAACTTGTTGAGCAAAACGACGCGGCGGAAGCCGAATCAGAATCAAGTTCGGACCCTCAAATGACGGTTGATGAGGCTATTCAGAACGCTGAAAAGTCCGAACAATCGCCGAAACAGGTTCAACAAGAAAGCGACGTCACGCGCGCCCCTCGAAGCAAGTTCGGCGCGTGGTTCGAGGCGATTCGAGATTGGCATTATGACCGAAAAGAAAAAGAGTATAGATTCGAGTGCGCTAAGCAACGCGCAGAAGATAGAACTTACGGATTCGAGTATATCTCGAATTATATCGCACATCGCATCGACGAACTTGAAAAAGGCAATTAGAAGCATATGACGCGGAACAAATCAAATCTTGCATATCAAATAAAACATACCCTCTTTGAGGGGCGATTTGTCGTATTTTCCGGAATGCAAGGCGCAGGCAAAACGTCAAAAGGCGTTGCTGAATTATCTCTCGATTACAAATACCACAACAAGCAGAGATTGCGTTTGGCAGAGCAAACAATCAACCATTGGAATGCGACATCGAAGGTGAAACTCAAACTGCCGGAGCATTTGTATTACAGCACAATCGATATTTGCCTTACCGACCCGCGGAAAAAGAATGCGCCGCACACTCATTTTTTCGATATCAATCGGCTCGGTATACCGAATGACGACTATTCCGTGCAGAATGTGCCGCCATATAGCGTGATTTTCCTATGTGAAATGGATGCGTGGTTCAACAGCCACAAATGGCAACAGATAAGCGCGCACGTTACGCAACTCGTAAAACTGGTGCGCAAAAATCACCTCACAATCATCTGCGATATGCAAGTCTTTGAGTACCTCGCCAAGCAATTGCGCTCGCACGCGACAGATTTGTTTTTCGTACGGAAAAGCGAGTTTGTACCGGCGCGATTTTTCGGGCTTATAAAATCCCGGACTCATTGGTGGTTTTATCATATCAATCCGCAAGAGTTAGAGTTCGCAAGTTCGCTCGAAAGAAGCGGAATCACGATTCCGAGAAACGAACAGCCTCGAATTTGCCGAAAACTCACTTACAAAGGCAATGTGTATCGGCAGTACGACAGTTACGCGGAGCGATTGTATTTCTACTATCGCATAGAGGAAGAAGGATATCAAATATTAGAACATCCGAAAAACATACTTAGCCCGGACGGCGTTAAAGAATACTGTCAAAAAATGCCGCTACCGAGCGACAGCAATGCAGATACCGCTGAATGACGTTCAATATGTGTAGGGATGAATCCCCGAGAAACGTGCGACAGCGTATCCGTTTTGTTGCACATAAACGGTAAGCAATCAAGCCGAAAAAATTTGCGAATGCAATTTTTCGGCTTGTGTGATAGGCGGTTCGGAAAAGAAAAATAAAAATCCGAATCCGCCGTATGTGAGGGAATTTTAATTCCCTACACAGAAAGCGAGGGAAACTTGTTTCACTCGCAAAAAATGGGATAGCAAAATGGCAGACAGCAACTATTTCACCACACTCACCGCGCCGTTTCGCACGGCAGACGTGAGCAAATATGTGACTTTTGCTCCGGACGGTATGGCGTTCAGCTACAATTCGCCCGGGCTGGCATTCCATTTTGTCCAAAAATCGAAGAATCGATATATGCTCAGAGCGATTTATCTTGGAAAATTCGAGGAGTACTCGTATCAGAGTCAGCGTGACGCAGTAGCTTTTGCTATAAAACTGCTAAATCTAGATCGAGCCGGGATATTCAAAGCTCGTAAATCGAGCTGAGAGCAAAAAGCTCGATGCAATGTGCGGAATAATCCGCCGAAAAACATACGAAAAACTGTATAAAAATGCAACAAATATTCAAGGAGCAAACCTGTGGGACTTTTCGGAAAAAAGAAGAAAACGAAAAAGCAATCGACCTCAAAGTCATCGAGGGCAGCGGCTGCGCCAAAGAAAGTAAAGGAAGAATCAAAACAAAAATCGAATAAGACAAGCACAAATGTCGTTGTCGAAGAAACATCGACCAAACCCAAGAGCCGAAAGGATGCTTTGCTCGAACGTTGGGCAACTAACCGTTCTGAAAAAATACCGATTGGAAGAAGTTTTCAGACGCGCGATGAGTATATCGAAGGCGGTATCGCCAAAGAAGGTGCAGATGAAAAGTCATTTTATAGGCGCGTTTTTGCCGTTGAAACAAATGAACTCGATGAGTTAGCAGTCATAAAATCTACAACTTCCGAGAAGGGAAAAGTAATTCCTGATTATGACGGCAAATCTCGAACTCGTCCTTATGTTTATACTATCGACGACGAGGGACAGCCCATAAAAAAAGGGAAAAAGTACGTCGAGAATCCGCCCGGAAAAGACATAACGCCGGAAGCCGCGGAAAAGTTGCTAAAAGAATCAATTAAGCATCCGGACAGTTACAAAAATGTTGTCGAGATGAAAAAGCGCAAGAAAGATAAAAGGCAAGAGTAAGAACTCTTGCCGACTACCAAAGTTAGGGACTTTGATACATTAATACCGCATCGCGGTAACATCTCTTTCGAGAATGTCTTTATTTTACGCGTTTCCGAAAGATTTGTCAACTATTCAACACAACATTGAAAATTCCGGCGCAATACGCCGTTTAGATAACCACTCTAAAAAATCTAACCTTTATACCCTCAATCTGTGGGGGTAAGGGGGAATTTTACGCTCGAACAACCGTGACGGCAAGATGTGACGTCACAGCAGGATGACAAGGCATCCGAACAGAATAAGTACATAATCGCGCTTGCAAGCACCCACGGCGCGTTACAGCCGGGTAAGTCATTGGGGCTGACTGTCGCAAAAAACTGCCTCGATAGCGAGAACGGCTGTAAACGGTTTGGTGGACACATTCTGTGGGCTTCCGCTGTCGTCACCGGGGATGTGTGTGACAAAAGACAGAGGATAAGAACGACGACGTCAGGATATACTTATACGGACTCAGAAGTTTTGAAATGCTCCGACAAATTGATTTTGCCGGGGCTTATCACGCTCAATCGGATGCCAAACCGAACTCGAATACACGTCGAAAAGCATTCATACAAAACTCAGACCGAACGAAAAACAAGAAAAAACATCCCAAAGCGTTCCTGAGGGAAGCCTGCGACACTCAGCAGAAGCGTCGAGAGTAGTATAGGTGTAACGTCACCTATGCTATCTCTCGTCGCAAGACAAGCCGTAGGCGCGTCAGTTCTTTTTTGGTTCTTTTTTCTTAAAAAGCGCATAATATATCCAATGTATTGACAATAGGCGCATATTGTGCTATTTTATAGAAAAGCGAGGTGTTACTATGAAAACAAGTGTAAACATTAAAATGGAAACAGAAGTCAGAGATTCTGCAAAAGCACTTTTCTCGGAACTCGGACTCGATATGACAACCGCTATCAATCTTTTTCTTCGCACAGCTGTAAAAGAGCAAGCGATTCCGTTCCCAATAGCGGCAACAACGTCGCAAAAAGCCGAAGAACGTTTCAAATCGTTGATAATGGCAGACATTAAACAATCCGAAACAGAAATCGAAAAAGGCAAAGCGGTATCTTTTGAGGATGCATTCAAAGATTTGGGGGCAAAATATGAGGTTCGCAGTTAAAATCACGCCGCACGCACTCGAACAAATCTCTGAAACGTTGTCTTATATCGCCGAAAAGTTGCAATCGCCACAGGCTGCGAGCAATCTGCTCGGCAAGATTCGTGACGAGCTGACGATAATCGGTGACTATCCCCTCTCAAAACCGAAAGTATCTTGGGACGAACTGAGCGGAAAATATCGCAAATTTCTCATAAACAATTATGTCGGCGTTTATTCAATCAACTATGACGAAAAAACAGTATTCGTCCTCGCATTCAGATACGCGCCGTCAAGCCTTGGCGACAGATTATAAAAAAGCATATTTTTGTGTCCTTTTTTCTTTCGGCAAAACTGCCCCTTTTTCTTGATGCACACGAGAGCGAATGTGTGTCGGATTGAAATTTATTTTTGTATTTTCGCCACTATTTAGTAGCATTTTTGTGCATCAAGGGCAGTTGGTAAGGATGAGGTCACCAGTTCAAGTCTGGTCATCAGCTCCAAATCCGTGAACGAAATCCGTTCACGGATTTTTTATATCTTGTGCAACAAAGATATAAAAGTGCGATTTTTCAATCAAATATGAAAAGAAAATATCGTTGCGATATGTTCAACAAAATTGAATCGGTATCTTTAATTCGTTGAAAACGGGATTGTACCATCGGTATTGAGCTTTATTGGTGTGCCGATGAAAGAGGTGTCTTTTGCTGTTACAGTGCCGCCTTTGATATTGTAAATGTTTTTGAGGTTCGAGCAGCCTGCAAAAGCAAACTCGCCGAGAGTGCAGACGTTTTCGTTTGCAAAATACACGGTTTCGAGATTGTCAAGTCCTGCAAATGCCGCGTCGTCAATTTCTCGCACGCTTGATGGTATATGCACCATAATAGGCAAATTTTTGAGCGTTGCGTCCGCAAATATGCCGTTGGTGATTCGATAGACTTGATAATCCTTGCCTTCAATCGTGATGTTGTTGGGAATGAAAACGTCGGAGAGGTTTAAGCCTGCATCGTCCGTGTAGAAAGTTGTAAGCTCCGCATATTCCTTTCCGTCAACGGTTATTACGTTGCCCTTGAAATATTTTGCCCACACATATGAATTGTCGGGTGAATTGTCGGGGGTGACGGACGGTGACGCCGTTGACTGTCCACCGCCGATTGTGCCGTCGGGCGACGTCCAAACCGCATAGGAAACTCCCATCGTCGAAACGGCGATGACAAAAAGCACTATGATTGCGACGACAATCGCGATTTTGTTTTTACGGCTTGTAATCATGGCGTCATATGATTGTTTCTTATGCTTATGCCATCAGGCAACGTGCTGTGAAGTTCAAACTTGAACGATATTGCCTTTTGAGCCTTTTGGAATGCGTCAAGATAAAGCAACTTTTCATCACATTCCTCGTCGATTTGGTTGAAATAGATTGTAGCTTGAACGTAGTATTCAACGCCCGGCTTGAGGAGCATATAGAGTTTGTACCCCGTCAATTTGTTGTTGGCGTTGTTTAGCGGCTGATTGTAGTACACATCGTTTGCCGTACCTTGCGGTGTTTGAGTTGACGGTAAATCTTCAACGGTGGTCGTAACTGTTTCTCCGTTGACGGTTTTTGTGACTTTAACAAGTTTCATTTCAACGTTGAACGAGGACAGATAGTCCTTGGTTGTATCCTCGAGCGGTGTGTTGTTTCCGTTGCCGTTCTCGGCGGGTTTTGTGCCGAGATAGGCGTGTTGCACATCAAGATACAGCGACCTTCTTCCGTCGATTGCAACGTTTTGTTCATTCAGATCGGGCGAGCCTTCAAAGCGAATGGGGAAATATATCACCGCGCATTTTGCCGCTTTTTGAACACCTGTCACGGCATAAGTTTCGTTCTTTTTTTCTTTCAAATCCGTTCCATACGGCGCGAGCGCGCCTTTTTCGAGGTAGCCGGGAGTTGCAACGGCGGGCCACAGCGCACTGCCATAGTCTGACGCACTGCTGTCAATCGTGATGTTGACGCTCTCTTGCAAGAGTGCCGAATCAATGGTGAATCCGCCTGCGTTGCTGCCTGCAAAGTTGCTGAACCACGCCGCCGTCACACTGACTGCGGTGACAACCAAAATGAGTGCCATAACAACGGACGATACGATGAGGGTGCGCTTGGTTTTGTTCATTAGCCTTGTCCCTCCTCTCTCATACCCGTGACGTTGATGACGGCTGAAAACTCAAACGTCGAGCCGGAATAGTCCCTGCTCGAATAGAACATCTGATTGCTCAGATTGCCGAAAATCTTTTTCAAAGCGTCTGCGCTACCTGCACCTTCGTTATTTGTTCCATAAGCCTGCGCCGCCGTATACTTGTCAACGTCGGCTTTGAAGTATTGCATCCAAAACAGCTTTTCGGGCGCAAAAACTATGCAGAAATCGTACAATTCGTTTGTGTTAAAGTTGGTGATGTCACTTTTTTCACGATCTTTTATACTGTACGTTTCGTCGATAGTTGTTCCATTGACTTTTGAAACGTAAACGTTTTTGACATTTGCGCCATTGACGGTTTCGTTTGTTTCGGCAAACTCAAGTTTTCCGTACGGAGTGTACCATACGTCATCTTTGGTTGGATCGAGTTGTTTCAATCTGTCAATCTTGTCGTCGCCGATTATGTGGTTGGTGCTTGCAATGCCCTGCTCGTTTTCGTGCTTCTTGAAAAACCAAGTAAACGCATACTTGATGTTTTCCGCCTCGGTTGCAGAATAAATTTTTTCTTTCAAAACAATAGGCTTACCGTCTTTGTCAACCGCCTTTTGCCACGTTTTTTCACCTTGCGCATTGACAACAAGTTCATATTTGTAGGTGACAATCTTTGCGGTGTCGAACGCCATGTTCATATCAAAGGTTTCGCCTGTGGTGTCAAGCGCGACGGTATTGATAAAATAATAGGGACGATTGCTGATGTCAACGGTGTTTTCGCCCGCTATGGCTTTGGTCATAAGTTTGCCTGCATCTTCTCCGATATCGCAAAATGCGGTTTGCCCGACATACTCCATATTGTCCCAAAGTTGATTGTTTGTTTGCAATTCAAAATTTATTTTGTACGCCTCGGCAGTGGACATCGTGATTTCGGTGATAGTGACCTTGTCGGCGTTTGAGAACCACGCAAAAGACGCGCCCACCATAACCACGGTGGTCACAACAATCAAAAGCGGAATCATGATTGACATGATGATTTTGAAAGTTTTGGTTTTGCTTGGCTGACTCATTTGCTCTTGCTTCCTTGTGCATATGCGTTGCACTTTGTATATACTATATATAAATTACAATTTATATAGCGTTTTTATTGGGGTTTACGCTCGTATTTTCTTGCGACAGACACAAAACTCGCAATCGGTGCGGTTAGAATGTCGATTTCACCAACACAACACGCAATATGCCTTATCTTTGTATCAAAAACGACAAAAGGCGCATTTTGCACGGTTAGAATATCGATTTCGCTTGAAAAAAGCATTTTGCGCAGACGGCATGCCGTCTGCGCTCGATATTAAGGTTGTGTCGGTGTAACAAGCCACACCGTCGGCTCTGTTGCATATGCCTCGAACATCGGCTTGTTGCAGGTTATCTTGTAGTTTTTGTCGGTCTCGCTTGTCACACTTCCATAGAATGCGCCGCTGAACGTGCTTGCAATGTCAATGCTCACGTTGGCTTTTAGCATGAACGCCGCAAAGCGTAGCTCGCGCAAAAGTGATACGTTTTGTTTGTTGGCAATCACAATCGGTTTCGCGTTTGTGCCGTCCGCCGTGCCGACAAGCCAACTTGACGAGCTTATGGTGTACTTGCCATTATTGACACTCAAAGAATACATCAATAGATATACGGAAACCATATCTCTCAAGCGTTTGCTTTGGCGCGGATTGGCGTTTTGGCCGCTGTCGGCAAACTCTTCGTTGATGACGTCGTATGTGCCTGAATCGGACGTGCCGTTTGCATAAAGCGAGTTTGAACCGCTCATCAAAGCATTGTAGCCGACGTTTTTGCCGTCAACGTTTAAGCCCGTGCCGCTCGTGCCTTTCTTCCACACTGCATTGGTCATATGCGTGCAATTTTCTCCGACGTGTGCATTGTCGGACGTAAACGCTCCGACCGTGTCGCCGCTTGCGGTGATTTGCATAATTGACACAACTTTGGTTAAGTCTGCAGTTGCCGTGCCCACAACGCCGCCTGCGCTTGCGCCGGTTGCGCTTATCTCACCAAGGACGATTGCGCCGTCGATTGCTCTTGCGCTTGTGCCGAACAAGCCGCCGACCGTGCCGCCCGTTGCGGTAATCTTGCCGTGGAAGGACACGTTGGTGACGTTCTTTGTTGCATCGGCATCGCCGTCAGCCGCGGCAATACTGCCAGCAATACCGCCGACGTTGCCTTGATTTGCATTGATTGTGATATTTCTCAAATGCAGATTTTTGACAATTCCGTTTGCGCCGATGATGTCAAACAAGCCTACGTTCTCTTTGTCGTAGCCCATAATGTTGAGATACTCTATGACATAGCCGTTGCCGTCAAACTCAAACTGTCCTACACTACCATTATACCATCTAAACACACTTCCGACTGCCGTCAACACACTTCCGACTGAAGAATTGAGGAAGTTGTCAAGATACGTTTTTCCAACGCCCCACCCTTTTTCTTTCGGGAAGAACGCCGCAAGTATGGCAATATCTGACTCCGTCAATTTACCACTGAAATCACGCACCATTCTATACTTTGTATATTGTTTTTGTTGCGATTCTTCGCCGGTTGTATAATAGCCCCACGTGCCGTCCTCGTTTGGAATTCCTGTTTCATTGAGGAAAATCTTGACATTATTTTGTTGTTCAAACCAAGCAAAATACATATCCCAATCCCAACCCGTCATATCAACGTCGTTGGGCGCATCGCTCGGTTTCTCAAACGGTTTTGTCATATAATCATCGTTGCTGACAATCTTATGCCATGTTGAAGTTGCAACGAGCGGCAGGTTGAAGTCTGGGTTTTGACCGTTTTGCGCAACCCACCAATAGTAGGACGCAATCATTAAACTCGATGCCGAACCGATTTCAAACACGTCGTTGTTGTCTACGACAAAGTATCCGATGGTAAGAATGGGCTGATTGACCATCTTATAGTTGAGTTCCATTCCATCGATACCGCTTATCTTTGCACCCAACCGGACACTGTTTTGCGAGCCTCTAATGGTTGTGTACGCTTTGTAGACTTTCTTTTCGGCTTGTTCATCATCACCATGGTCTTGTCCGTCGGCATACATCCAGCCGTTGGAAACGGTTACTGTAACTCCTGGCGGGTTGTTGGATACTCCAACTCTTTCCCAATTTGTGTTGTAAGTATTGTCTGCATTGGCATAACTTTGAGCGGTGTTTTTATACTCAACTTTGTACGTTTTGACGGTGATTTCGATGTGAATTGTGTCTGCGCCACTTGCATTTTGATGTCCGTTTGCTTTGTCATCTGTATCGTACACCGTGACAGTTTGCTTATCGCCTGCCGTGCTGTCTTTCTCGCTATACTTCTTGCCGTCTGTGCCGAGTTTGTTGTACACGTTGAACGTATAGTTCTTTGCATCGACACCCGTCATTTCAAACACAAGCATCTTCAAATGCGTGCCTGCCTTCGCCTTGGCAAACGTTTCGTCTGCATTTTTCACAATGTCGTTGACATATTTGTCAAACATCGCTCTATCGTCGCCTGCCTCGGCGTATTTTGCAACAACTTTGATGTCGTCGTTGCCGAACACGCCGCTTATGCGGAAACCTTCACCCGAACGATACACTGTGCTTTTGCCGTCCTTTTCGCCGCTGCTTGCGCCTGCTTGACCGCCGTACCATTCGTTGTTGGTAAACGTCCTTGTCGCTTTTCCACTACGCAACTTGTCGAGCGCAACCTTGATATGTGCCGGCGTGATTTGCCCGACGTTGTGTTGGGCAGTGTCAACAGTTCCGGCCTTATAATTGCCTTTTCCGCTTGGATCGGTAAATGTATAGGTGAACGTAACACCTTTTCCTGTCCCAACATTTTTGTTGTCGTATTTGCCCGTTATTGTAAACGGATTTGATGACGGCAAATTGGTGCCGGAAATCTTAGACCATGTGAAATAGCTGTCTTTGATTTGGTTTTGCGGCACGACATCATTGGCGTTATACACTTTGTTGAGAATTGCACCTGCCGATGTGTTGAATGAGATGTTGACCACAAACGGCGTGATTGTAAATTCACCGCTTGTTGCACCTGCTTTAATGGTATAGTTTTCACGAATTGATGGAACTTCATCGTTTGTGCCAATGACGCTTGCAAGTTCTGCTGTTGTCGTGTGATTTACACCAACGTCTGTTCCACCGCCAGTACGATTGAACACCAAAGTATCGTCGCCCAAGCCTTTCACTTTGTCGGCAGAGAACACCGCAACTACTGTGTCGTTTTCTCCGATTTTTATACCGCTAATTGACAACATTTGATTGCTTGCATTGTACACAAACGTCTTCATTTCCCAAACGATTTCTATCGGGCACGAATTAATGTTATACTGCACTTTTTGTGTTGCGTTGCCAAACGTATAGTTTTTGGACGTATCAGTCGATGTGCCTGTACGATTTGCCTTGATTGAACCACTGTTTGTCCCACCAATGCTAATTGTATACTGTCCTGCATTGACAAGTTTGTTCCCCGAATATGATGTGCCGCCAACTTTTGTAATGGAATATGAGATCGTGACGGTATCGTTATGATATGTGAATGTCTTTCCGTCACCACTCATTCCCTCGATAGATATAGTGGGCACAACAGCACGAGCATCATATACTTTGTCTGTTCCAACGTTCAAATTGCCAACTTTTACAACGTATTGATTGATTATCCATTCGGTTTTGGAAGTTGACGACACCGACAACGTATAGTTTCTATTTTGGGTATATGACGTAGCTGTTGACAATGCAAACGATACACTGTAAGTGCCTGCATCTATTGTCGAAATGCCCGCAGATTTACTATACTCATTCTTGAATTTCAGAGGCTTGGATACGCTGCCACTTATTTTAATCTCGATTAAATCGTCAGCGAGCAAACCTATCTCGTTGCCCTGCGAGCCTTGATTTACCGAAACAGTGTCAAGTCCTTGATGTTTTGTGTTATACGTATAACTGCCACTTCCTGTTTGCGTCACGCTTATCGTAACAGGACGCTGTTTTATCTTATATGTATATGACGGGAGTTTGTCGGGATCATGGGCGCAGTTTGCTTCTTCGGCAACGTGATCTTTGCCTTCTATAAGCGCAACGACATAATTGTCGGCATCGGCTTTTGTCGTGAAGGTCCATGATACTGTTTTTTTGATATCGCTACTGGAAGTCGGAATTTCAACCTTGGAGAACTTGGAAGTATCTTTGACTCCGAAGAATCTTGTCAGGAAGTCTTCGAAATTCATGATACCGTTGAAGCTCGGATCGCCATCGGCAGATGCCGTAAACATCACGGTAATCGAGGCTGTTTTTTGATTGTAGACTTTACTAGTGTATGCTCCGCCTTTTTCCGTGCTACTTGTTATTTTTATTGTGGTTTTGACGATGTGATACTCGTTTTGTCCTTTGACAAATGACAATTCATAGTTGCCTACTCTATACTGATTTTCACCGACTTTTCCTGCGTTGAATTCGATATAGTAGTCTCCCAATGTTCTAACAGTTGACAAAGTTATTGTGATTGTCTTATTTACGCCATCGGTTTGTGTAGCCTGAACAACCGAGCCGTTTGTAAAGTTGATGTTATTTTTCAATCCGCCGGAATCGTACATGTTCTCGGTTTGTCCGTTTGAATGGAATACAGGATTAAATTGGGCAAGCTGCTTAAAGCCGTCCTTGTATACAAAACCTGTTATTTTCCATACTGCGCCGTGCGTGCTGGTATTATCGAACGCATGCGATCCACCCGACGTTCTTTCGAGCCTCAACTCGGCAGGACTGACAGTAAAGTTACCCGTGGCTTCTTCGTTCTTAATCGTATATCTCGGTTTTGCAACCACATCAGATGTGTTGATCGTCACGGTATACGCTTTTGCTTCGGTAAACACAAGATAACAATTCAACACCTGAGTATTCAATCCGTCGGTTTGTTCTTCGGCAATAAACATCGTATCGCTGTCTTTCATCGCTTCGGACGGTATCATTCCGATTGAACTCAGTGTTATACCGCTTCCTGCTTTGCTGGGCTTAAATACAGTGCCGTCCCACGTAAATGTCACAACTATATCGTTACCAACCGAAACATCGAGTTTTATCGGGACTTGTTTCCCTCTGTTAGGCGCAATGTTTGAAATTGACACGAACATATCATACTTGTTTTCTCCCTCGGATCCGTTTGAATCTTCGCCGTATTTTCTATTTGTCGCAACTATAAACGTTGCCGAAAGTTCACGTGCTTTAATTGTCCATTCAAGATCATCGATACCGCCGACAATTCTTGCTTTCCCTTTGCCGTCGAAGAAGTATATCTTAATTGTGGATTTGTACGTGTTCGGATCAGACATCTTCGGATCAGACATCGCCGTCGTTGCAGTCGTACCGTCAATGCTCGTGGACGTGGTATAGAAATACTTATTCCTGTATGTTTCATCATATACAGTCGTTTCATCGGGCGTTTGTTCGAGAAGTCCGACGCCATCCATACCTACAACCGCATTTCGAGCATAACCATTGTAAGTCAAATCCGATCCTTTTGTTATTTTTCTGTAGAACACCGCGACGTTTTGTGCTTGACGTTTGTTGCCCGTCGCGTCCTGATCGTTGGTTTTGACGCTTATAAAGTAACCGTTGCGCGTATCGTCAAATTCCACTTGCGGTTTAACCGCATCATTTGACGTTGCTGTATACATATAGTATTGGCTGTTCGCTTCTGCCGCCGTGGCGGTTGCGTAGAGCGTGGATTTTTGCGGAGATTTGGTATCTGCGCCATTGATATCCTTATCCTTGACGATATCCGATTTAAGCGGAATCGTTGCTAATGTATATTCTACGCCGGTTTCGTCTTTTATTTTCGTTTGTCGCTCGCTTGCGGTGTATGCGTCGGCAATGCGTTTCCAGTATTGCAAATCGGAGTTTGTGGAGTGTGAAGTGTTGATTGTTCCCAGTCCGTTTGCGCCGGTTGCATCGTTTGCATACAGGAAGAACCAGCCGGTTGTTGCTTTGCCGGTTGTGAAGCCGAGTTTGGACAAATCTTTTACGTCATACGTGGCTATATCGCTGTTTGCGTAGCCCTTAACCCAGTACGAAGTGCTTGCGTCGGTATCGTCTTTGGCAAGACCGATGATGCCGCCGACATTGTCACCCGCGCCTTTGGTGGCTGATGTGGCGCTGAACGTGCCTTCTATTGCGTATGCGGAATTGATGACGGTTTTTGCGCCCGTGGTCGCGCCGACGATGCCGCCGACGTTTTTACCGCCGGTTACTATTGTGCGGTAGGCGAGCATGTTGCTTATCGTGATGTTGCCTGCATTGATAAGTCCGACGATGCCGCCGACGTTGTATATGCCTGTTTCTATGCCGTCTTCTATGACGTTTGCTTTGACGTTGCCGTTGGCGTAGTATGTGTTGTCTTTCCACGAATTGATAGCCGCGCCCATGACTCCGATTGCGCCGCCGACGCCGCCCCAACCGTTATCCTCTTTATCTTTCTTTGCCGCATTGATAGCGTCTTGGCTCGGATTTGCCGTGAGATTTCCCGAAGCCTCGAAGTGAGTGTTATTTATGTCGATCTGATGCGCAGTGAAGCCGACCAACTCATCGCTAAGCAACAAAGGCACACCGATGTAACCCACCGAGCCGCCGACCGAGTTAACCGCCGCGATTTCGAGACCGTCCGAGCTATTGACAAATTGCGCATAGGAAACGGGACCTGCCAGCACGCCGATAGATCCGCCCACAAAGCCTGTCGCATTGACTTTCTTTTTGTTTTCAAACTTGACCACAACGGACGAGTTTTCGCCTTGAATCTTTCCGACAAGTGCGCCGATAGAACCGCCTACAAAGTAGCCTGTCGCATTGACTTCGCCGTCATTGACAAACAATGTTGCAACATTATTCTTTGCAGTGATTGTGACGTTTTTGCCGACAAAACCGAGCGAGCCGCCCACAAAGTTGTTGCCCACAACCGTGCCGCTGTTTGTAAACGTACCTGCGATTGCACCCTTGCCCGAATCTTCGGCAGGCGAATCGAGCTTGCCGACCACACCGCCGACATAGTTGCCCGAACCCGTGACGTTGCCGTTGTTGGTGATCGAGAGGTTTTTGATAAGCCCGATTTGATTTTCATCAAGCGTAGTTCCGCCGATAGACGTATCCGCCTCGCCACCGCCCGTAGTGAGCAAGCCGTCGTTGAGTCCGATGATGCCTCCCACATAGTTTGCGCCTTGGATCGTGCCTTGTTGAGTTATGGTACCTTTGACGATATCTATGCTCGCATAGCTTGCGCCGCCGTCTGCGCCCTCGTTTTTGCCGACTATACCGCCGACGTTATCGCCACCGGTGATCGTTCCGTTTTCAATTGTAATGGACAGCGTACCCGATCTATACGGCTTTGCGTTTGCGACGTTCGAGCCGATATTGAGCGAGCTGCCCGAGTTGTTGACGCCGATGAAGCCGCCCACCTCGCTCGTGCCTCGAATCGTTCCGCCAATGGTGATATTCGTGCCGTTGAGCTTGCCGTCCACGATACGTTCGGTGGTGTCGGCAAGTATGTACACCGTGCCGACGTTCTTGCCGATGAAACCGCCGACGTTTTCGGCTTTATCGGTTTGCATATTCGGTTTGACAACAAAATTGCCGATAAACGTTGCAGTGTTTGTACGGCCCGCAACGCCGCCGACGTTTGCAGCCGCAAGCGTGATATTGATTGTTCCGTCCACGGTGACGTCAGAGCCTGATGCGAAGTTTGCGCCGCTGCCCATATCGCCCACGATACCTCCGATACAGCTTATCTTCGCATCCAATGTTGATGATTGATAGGATGCCTCAACCGAAACGGTTATCGTGCCGTTGAAAGCCGATGTTCCGCTAAACGTCGTGGTGAGCGGGCTTGTAGTGTCTGTTGAGTCCTCGGTGAATCCCACAAGACCGCCGATTGCAGTGCCGTGCTTGGGGTTTTCAGAAACTGTGCCACCGCCTTGGTTTATACGCTCGATTGTGGCTTTTTCGCCCACTATGCAACTGTCGATATAACCGCCTTTTGCATTGGACATACCGCCTGCGATACCTCCAAGGCTATGCTCGCCCTTTATGGTGACAGTATCTGCGCCGTTGCCGACCGAGCATCCGGTGATGAATGCCGCCACATAGTCCGAGCCGTATCCCAGCACACCGCCTATATGACTGCTTTCTTTTGCGCTGCTTGCGGCTTGAATTGCCGCCTTTTGCACCTCGCACCCCTCGATACGCACGCTATTGCCTTTTTCGTTTGCTCCTGCATCACCACCGACATAACCGAGAACACCGCCGATGTTGCTCTTGCATGCTTGAATGATACCGGCAAATGCCGCTCTATCGCCCGTGGTGGTTGAGATATTGACCGTGCAATACTTTATGATTGCGGAAATACCTGCCTCATATTGAGTGCCTTTCTTGGGATTGACAAGTCCGACAATTCCGCCTGCGTATGTGATATCGGAAGCGATATGCGTATCATCATTTTTACCATATGCTCCGATTGCAGTCGTTCCGCTCACGGCGCAATGCTCTATAATCGAGTCACCGGTAACATAGCCCGCAATTGCACCAGTTGCCGCAATTTGTTGATTGTCAGACGAATATGCCCAAATATTGCTTTCTCCACCAACTTCGATATATCCGATATAGGCGTTATCTACATGACCGAACAAACCGCCATATGCTCCACCGGTTGTTTGTCCGCTGGTGATACGCAAGTTGTTGATTACGGTATTGGCATTGTTTTCTTGTTTACCGCTGATACTGCCCTTGAATACCTTGCCGTTTCTACCGATAGTGAGTATATTTTGGGTTTTGAACGTACCGTAATTCTTATACGCACCCTCTTTCTCTCCATATGCACCATTGTAATAATGGTTACTACTCAGCCAATACCCATATGCAGTGTTTTGCGCAATATTATTATCGTCATAGCAAACTGCACTAAGCTTAAACAAATGATAGCTCTTTCCTATATGGTATGTGTTGTCTTTTCCCAATGACTTATACGCATTTTCCGAATCGTCAATCTTTGTGCTTGTGCTGTTTGAAATCGGCATGTTGATAGCTTTTGCAACGTCAGAGGACAAGTTTTTGTCAAGTGTAATGTTGTTGCTGCCGTTGGCAAACTCGATATATTTGCCATCAAATGTATATCCCAAACCAACAAGTGTTTGTACCCCCATAAGGTCAATGCCGTCACGGATAACATAGGGGCTGTACTCTTCGCCTGCTTTTTGAGCCTTGTACTCGCCATAAATGTCCTTGCCGAAGTTCTGCGAGTTCATGCTCAAACCGTTGTAGGTGTCAACTGCAAAAACGGCAAGTTGAGGCAAACAACCATAAACATAGACATAACCGCCAAGCGTACCGTTTTGGTAGTCTGTTGTGTTTTGTGCGCCGATTGTCGATGTGCTTGCGTTCCATAGTTCAACTTCGTTATTCTGATTGTTTGCGTAGTAGAAGGCTCTGGGTTTTACACTTCCGTCAGCACGCATAATAGCGGTCAAATCTGACAATGAGTTTAATGTTGTGCCGGTACGAACATATTTAACGTTACCACCGCTTTGATTGTTCCAACCGGAAAAATATTTTATATTGTTTTTTTCATAGCTAACGATATTCTTTGCTATGCCATAGCAATCCGAAACAGTGACTTTCGAAACGCCACTATCGTTCCCAGCTTCTCCATCCATGTAGCCAATAATGTCCGCACTGTATCTTGTGTTACTGGTTCCATTATTTTCTTCAATATAAATTCTCCCTGTCGAATAACAATTAGCTATCGTAATGCTATGATTTGAGGCATTAGTGCAAGCCTCAGCCAAAATGCCGCCGTTTCTTACCTGCCAAGAGAACCTGTAACCGACACCACCATAGCCATGAATGTCGCCAGTATTATAACTATACTCTATATTAAGTTTGACCGCTACGCCAACAAGTCCGCCTGCATCCGTACCGTTGAAATTGTAACCGCTCCCTCCAATCATGACAATACCACTGAACTTGTCCCATCCAACAGTCACTTCTCCGGTATTATAACAATAGGCAATGGTCGATGTGTTATCTGCCTCAGTCGAATGCGGCTTTTCCTTGCTTGGAATTGTACCCAAAATGCCTACTAGTCCACCTGCAATGTTACTTTTGCCTCTTATAGCACCGGTATTATAACAAGCGTACATCTTTAACGTGGCGGTCTTGCTTGCCTCGCCTACTAGTCCGCCGACGCGCGACCACGCATTGCCTGCTTTATTTTTTGGATCTGTATCATTATATGGGTTGGTCTCTTCGCCTGTTATATTGCCAGTATTAGCACTATTCTGTATTGTAGTAAATGCAGTAACACGACCGACCAGTCCTCCAACTTTCGTTTGCCCTACAACATTACCGGTATTAAGACAACTATCAATGGTTATATCATTCGTTGCATACGCAATCAAACCGCCCGTACCATAAGAATAATCTTTTGGATAACCAATATCTTGTAATGGGTTCTTTGTCCACTCAGATCCTTCATAGGACGTAATATTTCCTTTGTTGACGCAACCGATTAATGTAATAGGAGACGTGGAAGAACTATAGCCGGAAAAGCCAGCAATCACTCGCAAACCTTGTATGTCGACAGCCGCGGTACAATTGGTAAACGTAATTGCTCCAAACGGCTTACCAACGAATGCCGCAATGTCATAACCGGAATTGCTTGTGTTCGTACCTGCCACAATAGTGCCTTTTATCGTCAAGTTTTGGAAAGTGGCATTCGACGCATTCGGGAATACACTGATACGGTGATATCCGCCGCTCGTATATGTAATCTCAATCGTATTTCCGTTTCCGTCAAAATGCCCTTTGAATGACGGTGTTGTTGCGCCTTGTACACCATCAACCGTCACTTTTTCAACTTCCGAACTGCCTTGCGAGATGTTACCCGCAAAGTTGTAGCCCAAATTCGACTTGGCGTTTTTGGTGTCCGAATTGTATGCGTTAGGCGTGCATTCGATGCTGAAATCCAACGGAACAGTGCTGCTCGCCGTACCATAATGCGTGCCGGTGTTTATAACAATATCATTTGTCAGCAACTTCACGTATTGCCCTGCATAATCGTTTGTACCCGTATAAATGCTCCACGCAAAGTCGTTCCATTCTTTTTGATTGCTGATTGTAAGCGGATTTTCCGCACTGCTGCCCGGAGTAATATCTTCTGAATCGTATGTTCCGATACGGTCGCTCACATAATCTGCGTTGCTACTTCCAATCGGGACAAAGCGTACAGTACCGTCGGTTGCTTGCCAGTTGAAATATACGTTTGCCAATATATATCGAGTATTGCCGTCATCATCATAAATACGCTTTGGGTTGGTTGCAATCGTACCATCGTTGTTGTTTGTCACATCCACAACGTATCTTGACGAATTTGATGGTTTTTTGTATGCATTTTCAACATTTTGTTGTGCGCCGTCTGCGGTGTTATACAACGGATTGGTCGAGTTCCACTTGCTTATGTTGACAAATTCGATATTCACAACGCAAATTTGCATGCTTGTGCCACTTGCCATATCCAATTTGGTTGTGACAACATTGTTGATGTTTTCAATTTCTTTGACTTTATTCTCAAATCCGTTGACTGCACCCGAATCAAAGTTTGTGGAAACAGTATCGCTTCCGCTTGCATCATAAAATGCAAGTTGTTTATTCTTCAAGTTTACGTTCAAATCGTATCTCGGCATGTTGACGTCAAACTCAAGCACACCCGCCGTTCCGTTTTCAGTGATACCTGTAAATTCGCAAAGTTTGGCAAATGTCGGATAAGAACTTCCGTTGGTGGTTACAATGTCTGTGTCCACAAGGATATATTTGCCATAGGTGTTTTTGCTGACGGTTTGATATGTTGCGCCGGATTTTGCAATATAGAACGTCCAGCTCGATTCGATTGTCGGGTTTGTACCGCCACCGAGAACACCGCCCTTGGTGTTGGTGGTTTTTTCAAGATTGAAGCCTGTTGACACGCTGTTGCGTATGATTGCGTTTTGCGTTTCACCCACAAGTCCGCCCACATATTCCGAGCCTTTGAATGTGTCTGTCAATTCGTTGACGTTGCTGTTACCGCCGTTTGTGACAACGCAGTTTTCAACCTTGCCGCTGCCCATATAGCCCACAAGCCCGCCAACGCGCTTTGCATTTGCATTATCAAACTTCGCTTGAACCACGATATATTGCAACTCGTGTTCGAGATTGTCGACAAGATAGCCCGCAATACCGCCTGCATAGCTTCCGTTGATATAGATATCGTTGCCGCCGCTGTACACATTGAGATTTGCGGTGGCGATTGCTCCCGTTTGAGGCGTATTGCGCAATACAAAGCGGACTTTTGCGCCGCTGTAACCTGCAATACCGCCCACATAGCCGTCTGTCACCGAAAGGCTTGCGCTGTTGACAAGTTTGCCTTTTGCTCCGGTGAAATATGCGCTGTCAACTGTCGGAGCAAGTCCGAGAGTGGTGCTTGCGCTACCATCTTTCACGCCCGTGGTGAGCACTTTGTAAAGGATAGAATCCGTGTACAATCCAAACGAGCTTGCAACGCTTGCCGGAATATCTCCGAGCGCGCCGAAAATACCGCCGACATAACCTGTTGCATGAATTTGACCACTGTTGACAAGCGATATTCCGTTGCCGAAGATTGTCGTGTTCGCTTCCAAATATGTGCCTGCTTGAGAGGACACATATCCCACGATTCCGCCCACAAAACTGCCTATGGGTTTTCCGCTTGCGCCAAGCGCAGTGTTGTTTAAGATTGTATGCTCCGAGCCTGTGAGATAGGATCCGTCGCCTTCTTTGGTTACTATTATAGCTTCTATCGTTGAGTTTTTGCCGAGCACGCCGACAACACCGCCGAAGAACGACGTCGAATCGTCAAGCGTGAATATCGTGGAACTTGTATTCCAATCCGTTTCAAACAAAATACCAACGCTCTCGGCATATCCGACAAGTCCACCGACAACTTTTGCGTTTGTGTTTGTTTGAAGCGTTATATTGTTTACTTTTTGGTCGCTTATGACAATAGCCGTGTACTTGCCCTGTGTTGCGCTTTGGTGGTATCCGTTGCCGACAACCACGCCGAACAACGCGCCGACATATTCTGTGCCTTTGACAACGTTCTTGTTTTGATCGCTGCCTTTGACTATCGGTGCAAAAACAACCGAGTCAGTACATGTCGATGTGTCCAGCCAACCTACAAGACCGCCTACATACTGTGTACCGTTGACGTCTGTGCCGAGTGTTGTTGTTATGTATTCTTGTTTGTCCTTACCTCCGCCGATTTGCTCCTCGGAACGGACAATCCACTTTCCGACGATGCCTCCGACGTATTGTATACCGCCGACGTTCGCATATGTTATCGCATTGTCGTGTTCGTTTCCTACTCCCAACCATGTGTTATCCGCATAGCCCACAATGCCGCCGACGTAGTTCTCGCCACGCACCCAGCTGCCATACATCATACTCACGTTGTACAGTTTTGAATCAACTGCGTATCCGGCGATACCTCCGACATAATCCTTGCCGATGATTCCGCCGTTGTCATCCACCTCGTTTCCGTCCATGCTTTCAATGCTTAGGTTTTTGATTGTTGCATACTTTTGTTCGGCACCGACCTTGTAGCCTGCAATATAGCCGAAAAGTCCGACATAATCCGAATGCGCCTCGCTGTTATTGTAAAAATTGTTTCGATTTACATTGTAGACAAATGTTATTGCTTTGCCATTACCGTCAAATGTGCCGGAGAAAGGCATATCGGTTTGGCTTTGTTCGTTTCTGTGTCCGATCGGCAAGAAGTTGTAAACGCCGTCCGTGCTGACATTGCCCGTCATATCGATGTCTGCGGTGACAAGGAAATACGCGCCTCTATACGCTCTATCCTTGGCAACTGCCTTGTCTTGCCGAGAAATACACAAGTCGGTATTTGTTGTTTTAATCGAGTTCCAAGCCTTGCCCCCGTTGACGATTTGGCTGAGTCGCAACAAATGTTCGGGGGTGCTTATGACGTATGGATTGTCCGCGCTACCACCCCAATCATCATCTTCGGGCGTTTTTCCGTCTTTCCAGTCGAAATCGCTGTACATTGCGGTGTAATATTTGGTGATATCTCCGCTGAAATTGCCCGTGCCTCTTGCCGTCACGTTGGTGTCTTCAACAGGATTGGCTTGGCTCACCATGTTCACGTTAAATGTGCCAACCGTATTGGTGATTGTATCAAGCGTCCCCACGGTGTATTCTTTGTCCGTGCCTTGCTTTAGCTCAGCAACAATGCCGTTGTTATACTTGACGTACAGCACAAACTTATCTGCCGCGTAGTTGTGTTGCGCATACACAAGCACTTGTTGCACGCCGTTTTGCGCCGATTGCAAGGGATAAAAAAGCTTATCGGCATAGCTTGTGTTGCCGACCTCGACATTTGCAATAGCTTGATTGCCGACAATCAAATTCGTTGTTCCGCCAAACCACACGTTGCCGCTAATGATGTTCGTCGCCAAACTATAAGGCACAATCTTCCACGTGTATGTGACAACAAGCGTATCGCCTACCGTTGCCTCGGAAATACCTCTATCCGACGTATCTTCTGTCAAAACCGTATTTGGGCTGAAATCATCGTATTGAGAGTATTTATTTTCTATTTTGTAGTTTCTAATATCATTCAACGTAAACGTGCGCGTGTGTGTCGTATCATTGTGCGCTTGCTTTGTTTCAACATAACCGCCAATCGTGTACACGTCTTGGGGAATGGCAAAGCCTCCGTGTACAGACACAACGGAAATGCCATTTGCTTTGATACCTTGATGCTGTGTATTATAGTGGAAAATGTAGATGTTTGACGTATCGCCTGCCACGTGTTCGCTCGCGCTAGTCCAAACGTTTGACACCTTAAGCAATCTCTCTGTTATGGTGACCGTATCGCCCTTTTTCACGCCAACGATTTGACCGTCGATTTTGATTGTAACCGTTGTATTATACACGTCGACATTTGTTGGCGACACGTTAAGATTTTCCTTGTAAGTTGTGCCAACATACAAGAACTCGGTTGTATAAACAATCGGATTGTTTGCCGCCGCGCCGTTTGCAGTATTCGGATACGTTGTATGTCCAAAACCGTGCGCCAATCTGTCATACTCTTTTGAGCCAATGGTTGGCAGAGTGATATTTTGCACACGAACTCGGATATTGCTTGCGATAGTTGCGCTATACCATGCCGTAACATCGCCGTTATCGCCTGCAAAACCTTCCGTTTTGCTTGGTTTCACATACTTTGTATCCGTACCGTTGTCCGAGCAGAAGAACTCGTTTTTTGCAACACTTCCGACAACCTTAAATCCGTTGATTTTGGATGACAATATATCTTCCCACTTCTGATTTGTCGTATTTTGCAAATCGACTTGCGGTGTGACTGCAAACGCGGTCGTCAATCTAAACCCTTTTGTGCTAACAACTGGATTTGGGTTATTTGCCGTAGTCTGCACTTGTTTTTCATTAATTGCCCATGAATTTGTTACGTTGCCACCGCTTCCAGTAATTGATCCGTGATTACATCCGTCCCAACGGAACTTTCTTTGGCCTTGCACATCGTAGCAATAATCGATATTTGTATTGTCCAATGCACTTCCGACAATACCGCCAATAAAGTTGTTGCCTTCAATCAAACCGCCGATATTTGCGCAGTATTCCACTTTTGCCTGTGCAAAACCGACGATACCGCCAACGTAGTCGCCATTGTTTATATAGTCACCACTTGCACTATGCGCCGCAATATGGCCTTTATTATAGCAATTTGAAATCGTGCCGACGGAGGTTGTATATCCTATGATACCGCCGACAAAAACGCCATTCGGAGTCCCTGAAATTTCGCCCTGTGCGGTTGGATTTGTACCGATGATTTTACCGCTGTTGTAACTGTTTTTTATAGGTGCTTGCACCCTGCCTGCAACACCACCGACGGCGTTTCCGCCAATAACGTTGCCCGTGTTCTCTGCATTGCGCATTTCTTTGTCGGCAAATGCAGTGACACCGCCAACCGTTGCGCCGTTTCTGCCATTGATTGAACCGGAGTTCTTGAATGTGCCATAATTGGAGTTTGTATCAGACCAAAAGCCATGGTTTTCGCCAGACACGCCACCCACCATACTATTGGCTGTGATATTGCCACTGTTGACAACCAAACCATACATTCTAGACGTAGAGTCTGCATTGCCGACGATACCGCCAACCTTTGTATCACCCTCAACGTTCGCTGTATTGGTTGCCTTATTAATAGAAGTGCCTTGTGCATAGCCAACCACACCGCCGACATTTTGGGAATTTGTTGTCAGCAAATCAAACTCTGCAAATTGCAATGTCGAGTAGTTGTCAGCTGCTTTTACATATATGTAATAATATTTGTAATTTCTAAGTTTGAAACCGCTAAAAAACTCTTTCCTATAAGAGTTGGTAGATGGCATAGCAAGAGTGGAATTATAGACCTCTTCCCAGCCCCATTCGTATGGAATGGTAGTATTGCCTCCGCCACTAGTATAGTTATCTCTTTGGAAATCATTATTACTTCCCCAAATTATTGCACTTTGAGGAGTTCTTTTTTGAATTTCAGCAGTATTATTGGTATCATTAGCATTGGTAATTGCAAATCCAAAAATATACGCCAACGTCGTGTTTTGGACTATAAAACTCATTGCTCCTTTTTTTGCGGAATAATATTTGCTTTCTAGATCTCCGTCATTAACTTTGCTGACCGCTTGATTTGTTGTATCATGTGGGTGTGCGTCAAATTGTTTTATTTCATAAGGCGCATCTTTATAGGTGCTACTAATGCTTGCATTGTTGGTGACGTTCTCAATGGTGCTGTTGAGCGCATAGCCGACAACGCCGCCGACATTAGACGAGCCTTTCACCGAGCCGTTCACCGTCAAATTTTTGATAGTTGCGCCGCTGATATATCCAAAAAGTCCGACGTTGTTGCCTGCAACACTGATGTTCAAACCACTGATAGTCTTCTTGTTTCCGTCAAAGTTGCCAGCAAACGAATGTGTATTTGATCCGATAGGCGTAATATTGCCAACACTTGGAATATTGTCGGCAAGTTTGAAATATGCGCCACTGTAATCGCCGCTTTGCGCCTGCACATACACATACGTATCGCTTTTTGTGCTATTGAGCGCACTTGTGCCGCCAACGATACTCGACAATCTTGTCAGTTGTTCTTTTTTCCCTATGACGTAAGGATTGCGCGGACTACCCCAAGGATTGTTTGCGATATCCGTTGTACCGTCCGACCAAAAATCGCCTGCCAAAACCGTGATGATTACACCACCAGTAATGTTGTAATTGCCCGTGACAGGCTGACCGCTATTGTCGTTGACTGTTATATCACTTTGCAGAATGGTGTACTGATTATTACCAATGTTTTGTTTATAAAAATTGTGTTTTTGTGTGTCCACCCTCACGGAGTGTCCGGAAACAAGATTTTGGAACACAGTTCCGTCAGTCAATTTTTGCTCTATATTTGTGCCATAATAGAACGAACTCTGTCCTATGGTAATTGATTTTCGGGAAATAGTCCAAGAGAACGCATGAGTGGCGTTTGTATCGAGCGCATAGTTGTTTGCCTCAAGTGTAAACGACACCCCGTATTGCCCTTCATTTGTGCTCTTATCCACATTAAGCGTATATTTACTGCCGACAAGTGTATAGTCCGTATTTGTGTACGTGAGCGCAACCGTTGCATTGCCGCTTGCAACGCTTTCATTTGCGACAAAGCCTTTAATTTCAAATGATAGCAATCCTTGTTGCGCGCCATTGTAAACAACGCTAACGTTATTGTACAAACCGAAAGTCCACTGATCCTCAACCGTCAACGTTTTCTTCTCTATGCTCCAATCAAATACGTCACGTCCGACAACTTTGTCGCCAATTTTAATATCCACAACAACGACATAACCGCCCTCTCGCCAATCTTTTTTATTGGAGGTTGCAGTGCTTGCCGCATTGCCTTTTTCAAAATAGAACACACCTGCATCGGTATCTGTCGGAAGATTGGCAATATTGCCGATATCCTGATTTTGTCCGTTGTATGTCGTATTTGAAACGGTTTTGCCAATCCTTGAATGCGACACAAAAACATCATTACCAACCGTAGCGGAATACACATAAACAATGTCGATTTCCGTTGAGTTTTGTATTGTTTGTCCGTTCCTGTTTGCAGTGGCATTGCTGTCTATGATTGTAGGAGTTGCCGTAGTTGCCCAATCGCTTGCAGTGGCAGAACGCAAGTATTCGCCCTTCTTCAAGAGCAATTTGTTACCGTTTGTATCGGCGACAAACACCTCAAAACCGTTTATATCCTTTTCAACTATGCTTTCCCAATTGCCGGTCGGCACGATATAGGTGTTTCCGTCCACAACGACGGGAGCGTACATATTGGCATTCTTTTGATTGTTGCTATCAAACAATTCAAGTTTTTTGCCGTTTGGGATTGTGCTTTGATTGAACCCGGTTTGACTTGCGCTCGGCAATATCCAACAATTTGTGATTGTTCCGCCGTTTGAAGTGATAAAGTTTGACGGTTTTGTTCCCGAATATAAGTCGTTGAGCCCGCCGCCTTGATAGCAGAATGAAACCGTGCCGTTGTTGATGCCCACAATGCCACCGATGTTATCCGAGCCTACAACTTTTCCTATGTTGTAGCAGTAAGAAACTTGACCGCCCGTTTCGAGGTGTCCGACAATGCCGCCAACGATATTTGAATTTTCCCACTTAGTCTCGGTTGTGATTTCTCCACCGTTATAGCAGTTTTTGATTGTCACGCTTGCCGTTGCATATCCGACAAATCCGCCAAGATATGCTCCTTGTTTGCCTTCGAATGTTGCTGCATTGCCGGTTGCCTTGACGGTTGCGTTATTCCTGCAATTTGAAATTGTCACGCCGTCGGCATATCCGACCAAACCACCGACTGCCGCGCCGCCGACAATTGTACCGGCTGTTTTTATGTACGATATGCTCGCTCCTTTGACGTAGCCGAACAAGCCGACGTTATCCACACCGCTTTGTTGAATGTTGAGATTGATTGTCCGCATGGTACGATTGTTTGCATCGCTATCGTTTCCGCCAAAAATCGTGCCTGCAAAATAATGTGTGCCATCCTTCCCGATAGGCACAAGCTCGATTGGAGTATCCGCCCCCAAATCTGCCGCAACCACAAAATAACAATTCGCAAACTTTATGTCGCTTGCGGCGGTATTGATATTTGCACCAAAATACTCGCCATCGACACTATTGACAGGATCGCGACGGTCATTGACAATATCCGATAAATTTATCAAATGCTGTGCATTTTGTATAACAAATGGGTTATTTATCGTGCCCCACGTTTCATCTGCCGTATGCCCGGTCAAAACACCAAAATCGCTGTCAACCCAAACAGCGTACAAATCAACAGTTGCACCATGGTTTTCCGCAGGCAAAATGCTTGTGTCACCAATCGTTGAATCTCCCACCTCGAAACTTGTGTCGTATGCGTGCACAACAGCACCGCTCCGCGATGTAGACCACCCGACAAACGTCTTTCCGTCGTCCGTCTTTGGCAAATTTAAAAATGCTTTTTTTGTATTGTATGTAAATGTATTTCCGCTTGAATCATTCAAAAGCGTATTATCATTGTTATCAATATTTTGCCAATATCTAACAATCAGTTGGTTCAACCCAAATTGAGCTGTATATGTTGCTTTCGCCGTTATATTAGAACCAGTAAATGTTTGTGGATTATTTTCAAAAGCTTTGGCTGTACCATTATACCAACCATCAAAGTGATAACCATCATTTGGTGTTGCTGTGCTAGTAACGCTTGCCGTCGATGAATTGAATGTTTGCGTACCGCTTGGAGAAATGGATCCGTTTGCACCCGATACTAAATTTATTGTAGTTGTAACACCACCAAAAGAAACCGCAAGACTTGTAAGCTGAGCGTAACTGCCGGTTTTTATTTCTCTATCTTCAGCGTACCAGCCATCGGTATATCGAAAATACAGTGTCGTTCCTGCCTTAAAATCTCCTGTAAATGTTCCCGATAACATCCCTGAGTCTACCGTGTCACCATCTTTAGTATTATAATAACAGGCTTGTCCACCAGAATCGGCTCTAAATTCATCACAATTTCCCTTATCGGTTGAAACCCAATTGTAGTTTGTACCGTCTGTTGAAAAACTCAGACCTGCACCATTTCTCACATATTGAAAGCCTAGTCTGGAGCCTCTATCTGTAAACAGTTGTACTTGATAAGAGATCGTTATACTCGTTGCTGAAAAATCATTAAGAATTATCTTGTGAATTGCAGATCCAACAGTCAAACTATAATTCTTCATAGCCTCAGTAACGTGAAAACCGATGTTTGAAGTTCCAGTATATGCCGTTGTATTAGAAGGGGTACTTACAACATTCCAATACTGTGCTTGTCGAGTAATATTAAACTGTTTCGAATCAACAGCATCTGTCCAATATAATGTAGAGGCCTTTGTAGATGTACTTTGTGTTACTGAAAACACTGAATTTCTTTCAATGCCGAAAGCACCGGAGAGCGTGCCGGCAAAGACAAGGACAAACATCAGCGCAAGCAGCAAGCCGCTCGCCGTCCATTTGAGGCAGTTTTTCACTCGTTTTTGTCCGTTGTTCCTTGCGTTTTTCATATGTCACTCTCCGTATATGCGCCCACGTCGCATTAATTTTATAT
>ERZ1026894.485-NODE-485-length-29106-cov-8.032391_pt1 | contig 29106 bp, 20 predicted proteins | sample MGYA00380177_ERZ1026894 | MGnify/ENA primary metagenome ERZ1026894 (study PRJEB33269, sample SAMEA4719813) | human gut metagenome | biome: human-associated habitat; feature: organic feature; material: feces | place: Cameroon | collected 2013-10 ... | reverse complement strand
ACCACGATATAACTTATCTGGAAATATATTTAGCACAGCTGAGCGTTGGAATACAATAACACTTCAGTACAATTATAAGAACTGGTATTTCTCTGCGACGGGAGTAAACTTGTTTACAAAACGAGGAAGTACAATTGAAAAAATTACCATTTCAGAAGTTCATCCCGAAAAATACATTCAGAATATCAGAAATAACGCAAATATGGTATTGCTGGGAGCAACCTACAGATTTGACTTTGGCAAGAGGCAGAAGAAGGTGAATCGCACATTGAATAATGACGGAGTGGAAAGAGGGGTAGATATCAATTATTAAATTTTTATTTTGGGAAAGATTAAACTTTGTTGGCAAATGGAAAGCACAGACTGTGGTCCAGCATATCTGTAAATGGTCTGTGCATTTTATGGAAAATTCTCCATTTTCAATTAGTTTTGTGCCATTTCTCGACGGTTGTTTCCTCTTGATAATAGCACTCGTCAAAATATTCAAGCCATGAATCGAGCGTGGACTCTGTTATCTGACCTGAAACAATGTGGTCAATGATATATTTCCATGCATCAAAATAATAGTCGAGTTAGTCGCAACTGCCTCCGCAACTATAATTTACATATTCATCGCAAAAATCTTTCTTTTCTGCCAGGTCATTGATAAGATCTTCGCTAAGCGGCTCATTGCATAAGTCGGAAAACACTTCTTCGATTGAATATTCGCCATAAAGAATTGCCTGCGCCTCCGCCGCCGTCAACGGCAACGGCTCCTCCGCCTCGTCAGTAGGGCAATTTTCACAACCGTCCTCCACGGTAAACCGAAACGTGTAATCGCCAACTTCTATTCCCTTAATTTCTGCCCGAACCTCTGCCACTGCATCCTCATCTTCCACATCAAGAGCCTCCAGTTTCTCGGCAATGTCACTCAGCTCTTTTGGAACGACATAATTGACCGACGTCACAAAGCCGTCAGGAAACGCCGCTTCGTATGCCAATTTGGAAGTTGTCATTCATTTTCAACGGCAAATTTAAAACCCTTCAGTACAGCCTATATGCAGAGAAGGCGCATTCTGTTGAAGAATGCGCCTTCTTTTTATTTATAAGTATATTTTCTTACTTGCCTTGCAGGGCAGAGATGCTTTCCTTGAGGGTTGCAATCTTCGCCTCAGCGTCGGCTTGCTTTTTACGTTCCATTTCGATAACCTTGGCAGGAGCGTTGTTTACGAATTTCTCGTTGCTGAGTTTCTTCAACACGCTCTGGAGGAATCCTTCCTGATACTTAAGGTCAGCCTCAAGCTTCTTCAGTTCTTCCTCAACGTTGATGTTGTTGCCAAGAGGCACGGCATATTCCGTTGTGCCTACCATAAACGCCGCTGCAGTGGCATCTTTTTCCGACACATTTGCGACTGCCGACAGATTTGCAAGCTTCTTGATGATCGATTCTACCGGCACATTGCCCTCACCCATCACCTGCAACTCAAGTTCTTCCTTGTTGGGAATGTTTTTCTGCAAGCGCACAGTGCGGATACCGGCGATGATGTCCTTTGCAACGTCCATATCAGCGATCGTCTGCTCGCTGAACGCGCCAGCCTTAGGCAGCAATGCTGTCATTACGCTCTCGCCGTCTTTGCGCTCGGCGATGTGTTGCCAAAGTTCTTCGGTGATAAACGGCATGAACGGGTGCAGCAGACGGAGCAACGCATCGAAAAATCCGAGAGTCGCCTCATAAGTGGCACGGTCGACAGGCTTTCCATAGGCAGGCTTCACCATTTCAAGATACCACGAAGAGAATTCGTCCCAGAACAGTTTGTAGACAGCCATCAACGCCTCCGACAAGCGGAACTTGCCAAACAAGTCGTCGACCTCGGCAAGCGTTTTGTTGAGCACTGCCTCAAACCATTTCACAGCAGTTTTGGCATACTCCGGCTGCTCGATGTCGGCAACCTCCCATCCTTTCACAAGGCGGAAAGCATTCCAAATCTTGTTGTTGAAGTTGCGTCCCTGCTCACAAAGAGAGTCATCATAAAGGATGTCGTTTCCGGCAGGCGCTGCAAGCATCAAGCCCATACGCACTCCGTCGGCGCCGAACTTCTCGATAAGCATCAACGGATCAGGCGAGTTGCCAAGCGATTTCGACATCTTACGTCCCAACTTGTCGCGCACGATACCTGTGAAATACACATTGCGGAACGGCATATCGTTCTTGTATTCGTAGCCAGCCATAATCATACGTGCCACCCAGAAGAAGATGATATCCGGACCGGTAACGAGGTCGGCTGTTGGATAATAGTATTTTATTTCCTCATTGTCAGGATCAAGGATTCCGTTGAACAAAGAAATCGGCCACAACCAAGACGAGAACCAAGTGTCGAGCACGTCCTCATCCTGACGCAGGTCTTCAATCTTAAGCTCTTTGTTGCCTGTCTTTTCCTGAGCAAGGCGCAAAGCCTCCTCGACTGTCTCGGCAACCACATATCCGCCCTCCGGCAAGAAATATGCCGGGATGCGGTGTCCCCACCACAATTGGCGGGAGATACACCAATCCTTGATATTGGTCATCCAATGACGGTAAACGTTCTTGAACTTTGACGGATGGAACTTGATGTCGTCCTGCATCACAGCATCGAGAGCCGGCTTTGCAAGCGAGTCCATCTTAAGGAACCACTGCATCGACAGTTTCGGCTCGATCACAGAGTTTGTGCGTTCTGAGTGGCCCACCTTATTGGTGTAAGCCTCAACCTTCTCGAGCAGCCCTGCCTCGGCGAGATCTTTCTCAATCTGCTCGCGCACCGCAAAGCGGTCCATACCCACATAAAGTCCGGCAGCCTCGCTGATTGTTCCGTTGTCGTTGAAGATGTCGATGCTCTTCAAGTTGTGTTTCTCGCCGAGCATATAGTCGTTGACATCGTGAGCAGGAGTCACTTTCAAGCAACCCGTACCGAACTCAACATCGACATAATCGTCCTCTATAACCGGGATTTCACGTCCAACGAGAGGCACAATCACACGTTTGCCTTTAAGATGGGCGTTTTTCGGGTCGTTGGGATTGATACACATCGCCGTGTCGCCCATAATCGTTTCCGGACGTGTTGTGGCAACAATTGCATAGCCGTCCTCACCTACGATTTTATAACGCAGGTAGTAGAGCTTGCCATGCTCTTCCTTGTAGACCACCTCCTCGTCGCTGAGAGCTGTCTGCGCCGCAGGATCCCAATTGACCATACGCACGCCACGGTAAATCAAGCCTTTGTTGAAAAGGTCGACAAACACGTGAAGCACACTCTTCGAGCGCACCTCGTCCATCGTAAACGCCGTGCGGCTCCAGTCGCACGAAGCGCCGAGTTTCTTCAGCTGCTCAAGGATGATGCCACCATGCTCCTCTTTCCATTCCCACGCATGTTTAAGAAACTCATCGCGTGTAAGGTCGGTCTTCTTTATACCTTTCGAAGCAAGACGCGCCACCACCTTCGCCTCCGTTGCAATCGACGCATGGTCGGTTCCCGGCACCCAGAGAGCGTTCTTGCCCTCCATCCGCGCGCGGCGGATAAGGATGTCTTGGATTGTATTGTTGAGCATGTGTCCCATATGGAGCACACCAGTGACATTTGGCGGCGGGATAACGATTGTATACGGCTCCCGGCTGTCGGGAGTCGACTTAAACAAGTCGTGTTTCAGCCAATATTCGTACCATTTTCCCTCTACTTCCTCAGGGCTGTACTTCGACGCTAATTCGTTCATATTGTCAATAATTTTCAATTTCTATATAAGATGTGCAAAGTTACTCATCTTCGCCGAGAATTTCGATAAAGATTGTTATTATTTCGATTTTTTTGTCCGGTTTTGTCATCCCATGACTAACTTTGTATGAGCAAAACATATTTATGATGAAAAAAGTAGCAAAGATTTTTGTTTGCGGCTTGGCAATGACAGCAGTTTGCATGGCATCTGCCGAAGCCCAGGATTTAAAAGATTTATTAAACGGTCTTGGAGATGTGGTAAAAGAGACCGTGGCACAAAACAAAACAGTGACCGTAGCCGAGCTCAAAGGCACATGGAAGACAACCGGGCCGGCATTGGTGCTGAAATCAGGCAACATTGCCCAGCAGGCTGGCGGTTCGGCTATGACCACTGCAGCCGAAGCCAAACTCAAGCCCTACTACAAAAAGTTGGGACTGCTCAACACTTCCTGTGTTTTCGACTCCGAAGGAAATTTCACGCTCACTGTGAAGAAGGCACCCATCAAGGGCAAACTCACAGCCAACAGCGACGGCACGTTTAAAATGCAACTGCTCTCAACCATCGCCGGACTCACCAACGACGAGCACTCTATGACGGTCTACGTTCAGAAAGTGGGCAACGAGATGTCGATTTCCATGGATGTTAAGAAACTGATGACGATTGTGCAGGCGGTGGCAAAGAAAGGCGACCTGAAGACAATCAACACCGTGACGTCGATGCTGTCGAACTACGACCACATCTGCATCGGCTTCCGCATGAAAAAATAGCTTCCACACAAGCTTCTATGAAAAGAGTTTCCCCAACGGAGACTCTTTTTTCTTTTTTTTGTCTATCTTCGCACATACAAACTGACAGATATGAAAAAACTGATACTGCTCATCGTGCTTGCAGCCGCCGCTTACGGAGGCTATAAAATATGGATTTCCGACGGCGAGGTGCTGAACGACTACATTGGCGAAGAGAATGTGACGAAGGCCAAAGAACACCTGTCGGCACTGACCGACAAGCCAGCGACTGCCGACACTGCCACAATTGCAGCCAACTGGTTTGCGACCGGACCTGCGGTCTACCTAAAGTCGGGCAATGCCGTGGGCAACCTCAGCGGGGAAGCCGTAGCCGCCATCGCCGAAAACCGACTGACACCCTACTATGAGCAACTGCAGCTCGATGACACTCATATTGAGTTTTCCGACGAAAACACCTTTGTCATCTTCGTGCGCGACGTGCCCGTGGAAGGACGCCTTGACAGGATTTCAGGCAACAGTTACAACCTTTCGCTCCACTCATCGCAGGTACGCCTTCCGGCTGCCTACAGCAACCAGAAGGCTTATCTGCAGAAAGACGGCAACCGCATGACGCTCACCGTCGACGTCAAACAACTTATCGGATTGGTGTCGGCGGTTGCCGACAACGCCGACAACGCCACGTTTAAAATGGCTATGCGGCTGACACGACAATACGACAACGTGTGCTTAGGATTCCACTTCAAGCGCGCCGAGCATCCCGGCAAATGAGCTGCAGCGCCTGCCGCCGACGCTGATGTCGGTGGCTGACACAACAGACACCTCCACCTTGCCGTCGTCACCCACAGCATAACCGCTGCGGAGCAACGCATTTGTTGCCCAATGACTCAACGACGGGTCGCCGCAACGCAATGCCACCGACCTATGTCCGGCAGGCAGCACCGCGGCAAACTCTCCTGTCAGCATATCGAAGGTCACCGAGCGCGACAGAAACAGTTCATCCAACCGTCCCGAAAGCACCAAATCCTCCGTCTGCCCGTCAACGATTACGCCCCCTGGCAAAAGCAGCCACAAGCGGTCGCTGAGCGACAACGACAACGAGACGTCGTGCGACGACAGCAGTATGGCCTTGCCTTCGTTGTAAGCCAGACGGTGAAGCAGCTGCAACACGTCGACACGGCTTGCCACATCGAGAAACGAGGTAGGCTCATCGAGCAAGATTACGGGTGTCTGCTGCGCCACAGCGCGCGCAATCATCGCTTTCTGGCGCTCGCCGTCGGAAAGTTCGGCGACAAATTTTTCAGCCTTATGGCTTATTCCCACCGCCTCCATCGCCTCTGCCACAATCTCACGGTCGCTGCTGTCAAGACGCCCGAGAAATCCCGTGTGAGGCTGACGCCCGAGTCCCACAAGTTCCTCCACAGTCAATCCGCCGGCTTGAGTGCGGTCGGTCGACACGACGCTCACCATCTTGGCCAACTCCTTGCGGCTCATTGATTTCAACGATTTTCCATCGACAAACACCTCTCCCAGCAGCGGCATCTGCGTCCCGGCAATGGTGCGCAGCAAGGTTGACTTGCCGGCACCGTTTGCGCCAAGCAGACTCACAAGCTGTCCGCCGCAAAGCGACAGGCATGCGTCAGCCACCACAACATTTGTCTTCTTGTCCACAACATATCCGGCAGACACGTTTTTAATTTCGAGCAAGCGTTTCATCTCTGTCAGTTGAAATAGAATATCTTACGGCGGTTGATTATCACGTAAAGTATCACCGGCACACCGACAATCGGCGTGATTGCATTTATAGGAATCATTCCGTTGTCCATCGGCAACACACTCACCAGCGTGCACGCCATCGCCACAACCGCGCCGGCAAGGATAGCCACTGGAATCAACCGGTAGTGGTCGGACGTGCGGAGCAGCAGACGCGACACGTGGGGCACCACAAGTCCGATAAATCCTATAGGACCGCAGAATGCCGTGACAACGGCTGTAAGCAGTCCGGTGACCACAAGCAGCACATTGCGCGTGGAGCGAAGGTTGACGCCAAGGTTTTCAGCATAACGCCTGCCCAGCAGCAAGGCGTTGAGCGGCTTTATCAGCAGCAACGAGGCGGCAAGCCCCGCAACCACAACAGCGGCAAAAACCGGCAATTGGCGGAGCGTGACTCCGGAGAAATTGCCAAGTCCCCATATCACAAACGAATGCACGCCCTCTTCTGTGGCAAAGAAATTAAGCAACGAGATTGCCGACGAGGCGATATAACCTATCAAGATACCAACAATCAGCAGCATCGTGCTGCTCTTCACAACGTTTGACATCACGAGCAGCAAAGCCATCACAACCATCGCTCCCACAAATGCGCCGGTAAGCGTGGCTACATATCCGCCAGCGGCGACACCAAGAACAGTGGCAAACGAGCTGCCGAACGCAAGCATAGCGCATCCGGCACCCAGACTTGCCCCAGTGGATATGCCAAGAATCGAGGGATCGGCGAGCGTGTTGCCAAACAGGGTCTGCAACAGCAGTCCCGACACGGCGAGCGCACCTCCGGCAAGCGCAGCCGTGACGACAAGCGGCAGCCGACTTTCGAATATTATAAAATTCCACGGCTCATAGTCTGACGGACGACCGGTCAGAATGCGCCACACCTCAACAGCCGGCACATCGACTGTGCCCACAAGCAGGAGCGACAAAGCGAGAGCGACTATCGCAAAAACGAGCAAAGCCGTCACTATACGGAAACGTGCCATCTATCAATCCCCCATCGGTTTATAATATTGCAACGAGTAGTCAGGCAACAAGTCGGGATGAAACAGTTTCACGTATTCGCGAAGCAGACGCTCGGGGTGGAACGGTGTTTCCTCAAAAATCCCGCTTGTGGCGGAATCGACATAATAGACTCCATGATTGGAAAACGCGCTGAAACGGTCGTTGTGCGGATAAAGCGCAAGCATTGACTTGCGGTCAAGCGTCTGTCCGTAGACGGTGACAAGCCAGAAGTCGGCTTTCTGAGCCTTGTCGAGCACCTGCGGAAAGTCGAGCGACAACGATCCAGTCGACTGGTCGGCAGCCCATGGATATGCTGCGCCGGCATCGGCATAAAGCGAAGCCTTGTAGCTTTTGCCTCCCGGCACATACCACACTCCGTTGATGGCATATTCTGAAATCACCGTGGGATGCTTGTCGGCTTTCTGAGCAATAGCCTTCACCTCGGCATAATCCTTAGCCACCTGCGAATAGACAGCCGCTGCCTGGTCGCTCTTGCCGAAGAGCAGTCCGATAAACTCAATCCAGCGTGCGCGGTTAAGGGGCGTGGACTCCATATAGTCTGCCATCTCAACAATAGGTATTCCCATATTGCCTATCGCTCCGTAACCGCTGTTCTGCATCGGCGACAGGAATATGGCCTCCGGCGCGGCACTGACGATACGTTCAGTGGATGGCGACATCGACGAGCCGCAGTCGGATATCTTTCCGGATTTCAAACCGGCAACCACTTCGGGTGTCTTGAAATACTGTGCGTCGAGCACTCCGACGATAGCATTTCCGCAGCCCAGCTCCACAATCGGACGGGCATACACATCGCTGTAGACCACAGCCGAACGCAGCGGCACTTTTATCACCGTCGCATCTGGAAGCCCGTCGGGAAGCGGCTTGTCGCGTGGCACAAGCGCATAGCGGTGAAGTGTCTGTCCAGCCTTCCACGGATCGCGCACGGTCACCAGCGTATATCCGTCTTTCTCCTCTATGCCGAGCAGCTCCGACTCGATTTTTTTCTCTCTGCCGCATCCTGCCAGCACCAGCACCGCCAGCAACAGCATAAATATCCTTGTTCTCATCGATTATAATTTTTCACTGATTAAAAAAATAAGCAATACAAAGGTAGTCCAATGCCGACTACAAACAAAATATGCCTTTTGAAAATTTTACAATAAAAAAACATCCCAGAAACTTCACAGCCTCCGAGATGCCAAAATTCACACATGAAACAAATCTTATTTTCTTGCACTTGTAATGCCATTGTCAAGGACGGCCTCCGCCGCCACCTCCGCCACCAGGGCGGTTTCCACCACCGCTACCGATGGTCGTTATCATCGACGTCGGGGTGAATGTAGAGGCTTTTGTGCCTCCGCTGTATGTTCCGCCGGTGTAATATCCGTGAAACTCTTCAGCACCGGTTATCGCGCCTCCGGTGTAGATCGTGTATGTCGTGCCTTGCGCCAACGCTGCGTCGCTGAACAGCAGCATTACGTTTCCGCTATATTTCGATGGCACTTGATAGGTCAGCACTGCATTTCCGGCGGCATCCTCTATGCGAAGAAGCTTACCTGAAATCGAAGCCGAATACATCAGAATCCGCTGCGTGCACACCGACTCCGTGGGCTTGCTTGAGCCTCCACCCGTGCCCACCATCACGCCGCCGGTCACCGTAAACGTGTTGTTGTCGCAGTCGAAGCCCTCTTCTGGAGATTTGGTTCCCGACGACAGAATCAAGCCTCCGTTGATTGTCAAAGTGCCGTTGCTGTCGATTCCGTCGTTGCCCGAAGCGTTGCAATATATATTGCCGCCATTGATGGTTACGTTTGTCGCAGCGTTGATACAGTCGTCATACGTCTCCACCTCGACTGTTCCGCCATTGATGGTCAGCGTTGACTTGCTTTCAAGACCTTCTCCTCCATCCTGCGTACATTTAATCGTTATCAATCCGCTGTTGACTGTCAAATCGCCCTCAGCCTTGACAGCCTTCGGATTTGCATAGTCGGCATCCTCTCCGTAACCACTCACATAGAATTTCTTTCCTGTTGTGGTGACATTCACCGTCGGCGCATTGGCGGCGCCACCGATTGTAAGCGTTCCGTCGGCCGAGATGCCCTTGCCTCCCGTGCCGGCACTAGTCACGGTCACCGTGCCTGCCAGAATTTCAATATTTCCGTCCGCCTTTATTCCAGTGGCAGAATATGAGTCAGTGGTGCCGTCTGCCGTGGTGTAAGTGCCGCCGTCGCCCGTAGTCGCAATGCTTACTGTTCCGCCGGCTATACTTACATTGCCGTCGACAGAGATACCCTTCCCCGCCGAGCCGCTGCTCGTGATGGTGAGCGAACCGTCAGTAATTGAGAAGTCGGAGTCGCTCTTGACAGCCGTACAATATGACGTATCTCCATCTTGTATAAGAACATTTCCGCTTGTTGAAATGTTCACGTTTCCTCCCGAAATCGAAATCGCTCCATCACATTTTATTCCTTTAGCAGCGTCGGTCGACACATTGACTGTCACATCGCCGCCGGTGATCTGCACATAGCCCATGTCACCGTCGATTCCGTCGCCGCTTGCCGTGATGCTCACCGAGCCTCCGTCGATGCGCACATAATCGTTGGCATGAATGCCGTCGGAAGCGGCGTCAGTCACATTGACAACACCGCTGCTTACAAGAATATAATCATCACTGCAGATGCCGTGCTTCTTCTTTCCGCTGACATTGAGCGTTCCGTTGCCCTGCACCACAATCTGTCCTTCGCTGAAAAGCGTGGCTTTCATGTCCTCGTCTCCGCAAGCGGTGTATTTAGCACCATCGGCAAGAGTGTTGACCGTTCCATCGGCAAGAGTCAGCGTCGTCTTCTTCCCCGACTGTATGTTGATTGCCGGACCATCGTTGTTTGTAAGCGTAAGCCCATTGAGTGTCAGTTTGAATTTCTTGTCACTATATATTTTAAACATACCGTCGGTCGATGCGCCGCTCAACACATACTCCAACTCTTCGGAAGTTGTCGATGTCACCACCACATCATCGCCGTCGACAGCGATGTTCACCCCCTCAAAGGCCTTAGGATTCAACACCTTTACGCCGTCGCTGCCGTATGAAATCTCTATCTTGTCGGTAACTGCGCCGAAATAAAGGCTGTCGGTTTCTGCCACCGGCACCGCATTTTCATTGCCGCCAACCGACACAAGCATCTGACTGGCGTCACCGCTGAAACTAACGCTGTCTACCTTTTCTGTCGCAACGCCGAGCGTCCTGCCGTCGCTTAGCGCAAAATATATAGAGTCGCCGGCGGCTATGCCGCTGGCTGCTGCCACCACAGGCAATATCATTGATAACAGTTTCTTCATTTTTTGCAGATTTTGAATGATTGCGTTCCGATTTTAACCACATAAAATCCCGCAGGAAGAGAGCCGACATAAAGCCGGGCATCACTACTGCCCGTAAGCCAGCGTCGCCCGTCAAGCCCATAGACCGACACTTCCGCGCCATCATCGGCATTTTCCACCGTCAGCCATTCCGACACAGGATTTGGATAAACGCGCAATGCGTTGTTGCCAATCAAGTTGCCCACAGCTCCTTCACCTTCGCCAAACGTCAGTTTTCCAACCGAAGAAATGTCAAACCGCTTCGACGTGCCGTCGGTCTGATTGATTGAAATCTGCCCGTCGACGAATGTCACATTCCTAACTTTCGAGGCATACCACACCGATGTTCCGCCATCAATACGAGTCATCACAAGCGAAGTTTCCGCCTGCGACGACACCGACATTGCCAGCAACAATGCTGGAACAACAAACATCCTTTTCATAATCAAAACTTAAAAATCTAAACCTAGAACCATTGTATCACCACAAAAGTAATACACACACCTTGTAAAAACAACACTTTTGATATTTTCACTGCGTTTTTACCGACAAATTGACAGTTTTACACGAAAAACCCCGAAAAACTTCGCAGCCTCCCGGGGATCATCACACATAAAACAAATCAATATGAAATAAAAATTCTTTTAATCTATTCGCTTATCAAACTATGCCAACTGTCGACAAAACATCCGGAATTTGCCAGAGAAGCTTTGCCTGGACATTGCATCTATTTTTCAAACCTCCTTTTTCAAAATCTATATATCCTACCTCTTTTCGACGGCAAATTTATCACTTTGTAAACACAATTCCAAATAAATCCAACAAAATGTCACATTTTATCGACAAAAGATTGTCTTTTTCCATTTTTAAAGATTTGGATTCGTTTTTTTAGACTTCAAAATCAGAGAAATCCGGAGTACAGGCAAGCAAAGAGGCGCAAAAAACAGACGCGTATACACACAAAAAGAACCGTCATCGCAAGAATGCGACAACGGAACTATTCGTTCTGCGTAACCCTATTAAAGTATTACTTATTGATAGAGTGAGAAACCGACAGACGTGCACGACCTTTAGCACGACGGCGAGCAAGCACCTTGCGTCCGTCGGCAGTCGACATTCTTAAACGGAAACCGTGTTTGTTCACTCTCTTTCTGTTCGAAGGTTGGAATGTTCTTTTCATTTTTGTATCTTATTTCGTTATTATTCAGTATTTCGGACTGCAAAAGTAACCATTAATTTCCTAAAAACAAAGCAATCAGCCCAAATATTTCAGAAATATTTTTACACTCTTTTGATTTACAGATAGATATATTAGCGTAAACGGTCGCAATCGTGGATGATTTTATAGTCTTTTTGGATACGGCTCTTCGCCATCAGCGTGCAGGCAAGCGCAAGCACAGGCAACGGAGCTGTCATCGTGAATCTCGGCTCAACAACTGCCATAAAATATCCGCCAGCCACAACGGCAATTTCCGCCAACGTGAGCAGAATGCCTACAGAACACAGCATTTGCTGCATTTTCAAGTTTTTAAACTTAGTGATTGTGACAAGCAAAAACACTGCGATTGCGGCGGCAAGCACACGAGCCACCAAGACAGCGCCGCCCAATTCAACCACCGGCTGCGCAACACGCAACGGCTCGACTGCCGGAAATGCCGCCGCCAAAGCCATCGCTATCACTGAAATAAGCAGATAAACCGTCTGCCAACGTTGTAGTACCATATTCTATTTTTTTTGCAAATTTACTATTTCCTCCAAATCCTGACAACACCTCGCCAACTTTTGCAATGACTTATGGCAAGATTTTTGCTCTTTATTTGTATATTCGCAAATAAATTCAATATACGACAATGACCGACTTCCACAAAAAAAGCATTCAATCGCTGCTTTCAGAGAAACGCCTGGCTGAGGCGTTCGCCGAACTGCGACAGACGGCACAGACGCTGCAAAACTGGCAATTGAACAACCGGCTCGACGAGCTGGAGGAGTCATACAAATATATGATCCGCTATGTTGCTGACGGATGCAACGACCCTCAACGCGAGGAAATCCACAACGGCATCACCGCAAAACTGATGGAGCTTGCCGACATTACCGAACAAGAGCTGACAGTGCAAAACTCTCCGAAACTATACTACGAGACGCTGCGCATGGAGCGCAAGTACCCCAGAAGTCTGGAGGCGCTGCTCGAGGCATACCGCGAATGCGCCGACAAGACAGCATTGTTCTACGAGCTGCCGGCAGACAAACGCGACAGTGACCAGGAGAGAACTCTGCTAATGGAGAAAGAAAAAACCGCCAACGCTGTTTTCAAGCATATATGGGTCACTTTTCCCGTGACCGCCAACGAAGCCGGCACGCTCGACAAGCTGTTTGCCGACGCCGACGCCACGGCAGAAATAAAGGAATTGGCGATGGCGGCGACAATGCTCAGTCTGCTCGAGCACTACAGCGAGCACCTTCTGCTGTCGCTGCTCGACCTCTATGCCGCAAACGCTTTCAACGACGCATCGCTGTCAATGAAAGCGCTGTGCTGCGCGCTGATTGCCATGCACTGCCACCGCGAAACCATAAAGCACTCAAACGCCATCTCACTGCGCATTGCCAACATTGCCGACAGCGAGCGCGGACGCCGCGACATCATGACCGTGTTTCTGCAATTCATCCGCAGCCGCTCCACTGAGAGAATCAGTCAGAAGGTGCGCGACGAATTGGTGCCTAAACTGATGAAACTAAGTCCGGAGATGCGGCGCAAGATGCGCGACGGGTTCTCAGACGACATCGAAGAAATGGCAAAAAACCCCGACTGGCAGGAAATGCTCAACGAGTCGGGCATCACCGACAAGATGCAGGAGCTGAGCCGCATGCAGGCTGAAGGCAGCGACGTGTTTCTCAGCTCGTTCGCCAGGCTGAAGAGCTTTCCATTCTTCAACGACGTGGCGAATTGGTTTGTTCCGTTCACACCGCGCCACTCGAGCATATTCCGCGTGTTTGCCGGCAACAGCGGCAGCATGTTGCTGTCGATGGTTGACCGCACAGGTGCATTCTGCGACAGCGACAAATTCTCATTCGCCCTGTCGGTAGCCACGATGCCCGACCAGCATCGCTCGATGATGATGGCACAATTCGACGAGCAGCAGGAGCAGGTCTTCAACGAAATGGCAGACAGCCTCCCCAACCCCGACAAGCAGCGGGAGAACATCGCCAACAAATATGTGCAAAGCCTGTACCGCTTCTTCAACCTGTTTCGCAGCCGCAACGATTTCTACAACCCGTTCTCGACAAGGCTCAATCTTATTGACGTGCCGTTTGTCAGCGACGCCCTTTCCGACACAAAAAGCCTGCGGCTGATTGCCGAGTTTTACTTCAGCATGCAATGCTACACCGACGCGCTGTCGACATTCGACAAAGTGTTGAAACAAGACTCGCCTACTGCCTCCGACTATCAGAAGACTGGCTACTGCCACGAGCAACTGAAACAATACGTGCTTGCCACCGCCGACTATGAGAAAGTCGAGCTGCTCAAACCCAACGATGTGTGGACTCTCAAGCATCTGGCTCTTTGCTACAGGGCTGTAAACGATACGGAGAAAGCCATCGCCAACTACAAACGCGCGGAAACGCTGCAGCCCGACAATGTGGCGCTTGCCAACAATATTGCCAACTGCCTGCTTGAAGGCGGACGGATTGAGGAGGCGTTGAAATACTTCTTCAAAGTGGACTATCTGGCATCAAAAGGCGAACGGACAATGCGCCCCATCGCCTGGTGTTCGTTCCTGATTGGGAACTACAGCCAAAGTGTGGACTACTACAACCGCATCATCGCCAAGCAGCCCGGCGCAAACGACTACATCAACCGCGGACATGCCCTGCTGTGCAGCGGACAGGTGAAAGACGCCGTGGCAAGCTATATGACCGCCGTTGACAAATCAGGCGGCAGCGAGGTGCTGAAAACACTTGACGACGACCGCCACTACCTGCTCGACGCCGGTGTGGACAAACTCACCATTGCGCTGATATTCGACAAAATCCGATACAAAGGTTTGGGCACTTCGGAAAATATGTAGTAAATTTGCAAAAACATCAGTTATTATAAAAATATGAACTTCAAATCATTAATCATTCCATTATTATTTACAGCACCAATAATGACAAACGCTGAAAATATATTCTTTGAGGAATTCAAAACGACACACAACGTTGTGCCGTTCGACAGAATCGAGAAGAGTTTCTATGAGGAAGCAGTCGATTCAGGTATCAAACAAGCAGACCGCGAAATCGAGGCTATCGTCAACCAGCGCTCGCGCCCTACGTTTGAAAACACTATCGAGGCGCTTGAGAATGCCGGAGAGATGCTCAACCGCACGCTGCTCACATTCTATCCAATCATGTCGGCCGACGGCGACGAGGAAATGAACCAGATTTCGCTGCGCATCGCCCCGAAACTGGCTGAACACAGCGCAAACATCTCTCTCAACGAGAAGTTGTGGCAACGCGTAAAGGAGGTCTACGAAAACCGCGACAAACTCGACCTCAACACTGAGCAGAAAACGCTGCTCAAAAACACCTACGACTCGTTTGCCCGCAGCGGTGCAAACCTTGAGGGCGCCGACCGCGACGCTTATCGCAAGCTTCAGGCGGAATTGTCGGAGCTGACGCTCAAATTCGAGCAAAACACGGTGAAATGCACTGCTGCGTATGAATTGTGGCTCACAAAAGACGACCTTGCGGGTCTGCCGGAAAGCACGGTGGAGGCTGCCGCTCTTGCCGCCAAAGAAAAAGGCAAAGAGGGTCAGTATCTTATCACGCTGCAACAGCCCACATACATGGCGTTCATGAAATACTCCTCACGCCGCGACCTGCGCGAGAAGCTGTACAAGGCATACAACACGCAATGCGTCGGCGGAGAATTTGACAACACAAAAATCCTGAGCCGCATCGCCGAAGTGCGCTACGAGATCGCCAAACTGCTTGGCTACAACACGTATGCCGACTACAGCCTTGAGGACACCATGGCGCAAACTCCTGCCAACGTCTATAAATTGCTCAATCAACTGCGCGACGCTTACAAGCCGGCATGGAAAAAGGAGCTGAAAGAGCTGACCGACTATGCTCAGAAACTCGAAGGCAAGAAAATCCAGCTCCAGAACTGGGACTACTCATACTATGCCAACAAGCTGAAAAACGAGAAGTACTCTTACAATGACGAGGAACTCCGTCCTTACTTTGAGCTCAACAACGTAATCAAAGGTGTGTTCGGTCTTGCAACGCGTCTCTACGGCTTGCACTTCACCGAAAACCAGAACTATTCGGTATACCATCCGGAAGTGAAGTCGTTTGACGTGACCGACGCCGACGGCAACTTCGTAGGTGTGCTCTACACCGACTTCTTCCCACGCGACACCAAGCGTTCAGGCGCATGGATGACTGAATTCCGTCCGGAGCGCATCGTCGACGGCGTCAGCCAGCGTCCGCACGTAACTCTTACAATGAATTTCACAAAGCCTACAGAAACAAAGCCTTCCCTGCTTACGTTCTATGAGGTGGAAACGTTCATCCATGAGTTCGGACACGGCCTGCACAGCCTGCTCGCTCAGACGAAATATCAATCAATGTCAGGAACCAACGTGTACCGCGACTTTGTGGAAGTGCCGTCGCAATTCAACGAGAACTTCTTGACACAAAAAGAATTCCTCGACAGCTTCGCACGCCACTACCAGACAGGCGAGGCTATTCCTCAGGAGCTTGTCGACAAGGTAATCAAGTCATCGCAATTCGGCGCGGCGTATGCCTGCCTGCGCCAGCTCAGCTTCGGCTACCTCGACATGGCATACCACACAACGACAGCGCCTGTGACCGACCCTATCGCGTTCGAGCGCGAGGCGATGAAGCAAGTGCAGATGTTCCCGGCCGTTGACGGATGCATCATGGCACCGCAGTTCAACCACATCTTCTCTGGCGGTTATGCCGCAGGCTACTACAGCTACAAGTGGGCAGAGGTCATCGAAGCCGACGCTTTCCAATATTTCAAGGACAACGGAATCTTCAATCCTGAAATTGCCAAGTCATGGAAGGACAACGTGCTTAGCCGCGGCGGCACAGAAGCCCCTATGGTGCTCTACAAGCGTTTCCGCGGTCAGGAGCCTACAATCGACGCCCTGCTGATTCGCGACGGCATCAAGAAAGAAACTAAAAAGAAGAAATAATCAATATTTCTTCGCAATCCCACCAAAATGAAAAGGCGCCACAACGGCGCCTTTTCTATTTTGTTTTTCTGAACTACGTTTTCAATCCACCTCGCCGTCAAGCATTTTCTGACATCCGGCTTTCATAGTCTCACGACAAATGCTCCACGCGCGACGTGTCCTTGCTGAACGTATAGCCGTTTGCCTGATGGGTGGCAAGCACAAGCACTTCGGCAATCTGCATATGCTCCGGCGCGTTGGCGGCATACAGCACCACATCGGCTATGTCGTCGCCATTGAGCGGATGGATGCCGGCATAGACGCTGTCGGCTTTCGACTTGTCGCCACGGAAACGCGTGACGCTGAAATTGGTTTCCACAAGTCCAGGCTTCACGTTGGTGACGCGCACACAGGTGTCGACAAGGTCGATGCGCAAGCCGTCGGAAAGAGCCTTCACAGCCGCCTTCGTGGCGCAATACACATTGCCTCCGGCATAAGCCTGGTCGCCCGCAACGCTGCCTATGTTGATTACGTGCCCGTGGTTGCGCTCCACCATGTGTGGCACAACGAGGCGCGTCATCGTAAGCAATCCCTTGATATTGGTGTCGATCATTGTTGACCATTCATCGATGTCGCCCTCAAATTCTTTGTCAAGGCCGAGAGCAAGCCCGGCGTTGTTGACCAGCACGTCAATGTCGCGCCAACGTCCAGTAAGGCTGTCGAGAGCCTCCTGCGCCGCCTTGCGGTCGCGCACGTCGAAAGCAAGCGTAGTCACCTCCACTCCTTCCAATTCAGCCTTCATAGCCTCCAACTTTTCCTTGTTGCGCCCGGTCAGCACCAAATCGTAGCCACTGCCGGCGAATTTACGGGCACAAGCCTCTCCGATTCCGCTCGTAGCCCCCGTTATCAATGCTATTCTGTTCATTGTTGTCTAAGTTGTTTTTTCAAGGCAAAATTAGCAATAATCAGTAAAAAATGGCACCAACCCGCATTTTTTAATTCTTTTGTTGCCCACCAGAGCCATTGCCGCCACCCTTCATCACGTCGTCGTTGATGATTGAGCGTTCCGTGCGTTTCACGTTTACATTCATACTGCCAAGCCTCCATGACAGGCTGACTCCGAAGCGGCATTCATAATCCTTGTAATGCGACGTCTGCCGATAAGTGTCGGTGACAGTTGTGCTTGAATATTTTTTCCATGCCGAAAAGAAGTCGCTCGCAAAGAGAGATACCTCCATACGGTCTTCTTTGAGGAATAAGCGGTTGAGCGAAAGTCCGTAGAAATTATATGAGCCCGAACGGCCTTGCAGCGAGATGTAGGGCGCGCCGTATCCGCCGTAAGCCGTAAAATCCAGTTTCCACGGCAAACGTTGCCGCAGTTGTGCATAAAGATTGCCACCGAAACCACTGTTACTTGAACCGAGTTCTTTGCTCCGCAAATCAACATAGCTGCCACTTGCCGACAACATGAAGCTTGTTTTATCAGTGATGTTCCAACTCATCCACACCGACAACGACGTGCGTTGCGTGCGCACATAGTTTCCATAAGTTGAGTTGCGCACGCCATCTTCGTCGACAAACGAATAGCCCGTCACGCCATTGTTGACAAAACTATAGCGCGCGTCGGCATTGAGGTTTACCTTCGAAGTGAAAATATTGTAACTCAAACTGATGCTATGGCTCTTCTCCGTCGACAAGTCCGGATTGCCGTAGCTGACATCGTTGGGCGTCGCCGAAATGCGGAACGGATTAAGAAAACTGATGCCCGGACGGTTCAAGCGCATATTGTAGCCGACGCGGATATTTGACATCTCCGAAAGCCCGTAGCTTATGGCCGCCGACGGCACCACATCGTCAAAATTCTTGCTGAAGTTGCGGTCGGGATGACGTTCATATTCCACGTTCATAAACGTATGCTCATAGCGCACACCCGTCTTGAACCCGAATTTCTGTATTTTCAGATTATAATCCGCATATGCCGCCACAATGTTCTGACGCTGGCTGTAGTCAACCGAGCTGTCTTCGTCGCCCGGCAAGGAGCCGTCAACCTGCTCCAGCAGCAGCGTCTGGCTGTCGCTGGCATTTTTGCGCGCAATGAACTTCATTCCCGCATCCACATAATGGTGTTCGTTGATGGGATTCACATAGTCGACCTGCACGGTGTGCTCCGCAGTGTGCGATTTGTTGTCCTGTCCCTGAGCGTATGTGATAAACGGCACCGATACCACATCGGAATACGTTGTTTCTGTCTGTGTCCGCTTCGGTGATTTGTCAAACTTATACGACACTGTCAGCAACTCGTCTTTCTTCTTGAACGAATGCTGATAGTCGACGCCTACCGAATGGCTGCCATATTTAAACAAGCTTTTGTCCAACGTATTGTAGGAATAGACCGGCACCTGTGCCGCATCAAGCATTACGAACGACGACGTGCCGTGACTATTGTCGCGCCATGTGTAGAAATCATAACTGAACGTCACAAGATTGAGCGAGTCTGCCTCGTAACTGCCCGACAGCGATCCATAGTGCATCTGCGAGCGGCTGCCGTCAGCGCGGCTGACACTGCGTAATGTCTGTTTCACTCTTCCGTCGGAGTCATAGTCATCACGCTCATAGTCAGACGAAGAACTATTGTTGCGGCTTTCATAACTATACGAATAGTTGCCGCTCATCGTGAATTTCCCAACTTGGACCGAACCGTAGGCATAGGCCGACGGACCTTTGTTGCTGCCGGTCAGTCCGGCCGAAAGGTTATACCCCTGCATCCTTGAGCCCTGCGTGACGATGTTTATGATTCCGCCCACTCCCTCCGCGTCATATTTGGCACCGGGGTCGGTTATCACCTCTATCGACTTCACCGAACTTGCCGGCAGGCTGCGGAGCACCTCCTTCGGGTTGTTGCTCATCATCGTGTTTGGTTTGCCGTTGACATAGACCTTGAAATTCGACGAACCTTTCACCGTTATGTTGTCCTGCCCGTCGACCGTCACCATAGGCACCTTGCGAAGCATCTGGATAGCCGTTTTCGACAACGCCTCTGGGTCGTCCTCCACGCGATATGTAATCTTGTCGATATCAGCCTTCACCAAAGGCTTCTGCGCCACCACGCTGACCTCTTCAAGCTCAACGCCGGAAACAAGCGCCACGCGTCCGAGGTTGCACACACGCGCCGAGTCGCCCACCGCAAATTCAATGGAACGTTGACGCATACCTGTGCCGCTTACCGTCAGCGTATAAACTCCCGGCTCAGCCAGTTTCTCGTCAAACGCGCCGTCGACTCCGCTTATGCCGAGCGTCGGTTCTGTTCCTCCGCGCTTGTCTACACGAAGCGTGGCATACGGCACCGGCTCATTTTCCAACGAGTCGACAACCACTCCTACAACACTGAAATTTTTGGAATTACCTATCTCGACAAATGCCGCAAGTAACAACACGGCAACAAGAATCCGCTTCATCAAAATCTTTTGTTTTATATCATTGTGAATTATTGCGCAAAGATAGTGCAAGGTGAGTGGAAAGAAAAGAGTTTGCTCAATTTTCTTTCCCGAACCGCAGCCTATCTTATCAAAAGATAGTGCAAGGTAAGAGAAGAGCAAAACAAATTTATTTGATTTTGCGCTTCCGAACCGCAGCCTATCTTTTGATCACTTGACCTCCTCCGAATAAATCCGAGCCAGATTATTGCCCATCACCGCAAAAACGCCAAACAAAACACCGCAAAAATTAGTTGCAGGCCACCACAAAAGTTAGCTGCAATACAAATCAATTCATAGCATTAATATTCACTATATTATTGCTTACATACCGGCGTCAAAATCATACCGCCTGCTTGAAGGACTGAAATCCTACGACACGGCGGAGAACTGGCGGAACAATGCGCCGAATGCATCGCGCAGCTCGCGTTTTTCCGCCAACTGCTCGCTCAGTTGCTTCGCCTTCGAATAAATCGCCTCGGCAAAACTCGTGTCGCCGTTGCTCATCGCCGTTGCAAAGTCGCAGCCAAGGGTCGCTCCGGCATTGCTGTACTCATAAAGCGTCCATAAGCGGCAGGCGGCATCGTCGCCCCTTTCGGCACGGCATTTTTCCACAGCCATAAGCACAGCATTGTCCACATCCGCCATTGCGGGCAAATCGCCCGAAGCACATGCCGTCTGTCGAAGAAGAGCAAACAATTGTGCGTCGCCTTCAAGCGTGTCAGCCTTCAGCGTGCGCTCACTCATTTCCTGCAAAATGGTTTTGTAAGTATTTTTCATTATCGGATTTATTGAGAGTTAGATTTATCGTACATTGCAAATATATTAATTCAAATCTATTTCACGCAACAATTACAGCGTGCTTTTTTGTTAAAATTGCCTAATCCAACACTCTTTTACCCAATGGTTTCATCACCTCGCCACGCCTTCTGATTAAAGATTGTTAATTACGCATCACGCGTCTTGGTCTATGCCGGAAACGTTGTAATTTTATTATTTAAAATGCTTATGAATATGAAAAATGCTATAATCGTAGGCGCCACTTCGGGTATCGGTCTTGAGGTGGCACGCATAATGCGGAGCGAGGGCGTCAACATAGGGGTGGCTGGCCGCAGAGAGGACAGGCTGCGCAAGTTTGCCGAAGAAGGCGGCAACGTTGTGTGGCAACGCATCGACGTGACCGACGAAAACGCAGGCGGGCTGCTCGTTGATTTGGCGGAGCGCATGGGCGGCGTCGACACCATCCTGCTCGTTTCTGGGATAGGAAGCCAGAACCGCGACCTCGACCCGGGCATAGAAATCGCAACGGCAGAAACAAACGTTGTGGGATTCACCCGTATGATCGATGCGGCATTCAACTATCTGAAAAGCCATGGTGGCGGACACATCGGCGCCGTAAGCTCGATTGCCGGGACTAAAGGGCTGGGCATCGCCCCGGCATACTCTGCCACAAAACGCTTTCAAAACACTTACATACAATGCTTGGCGCAACTGTCGGCAATGACTCGCGCCAACATCACGTTCACCGACATCCGTCCGGGATTTGTCGACACCGACCTGCTGAGGTCGGGCAACTACCCGATGCTTATGCGCCCGGAAAAGACCGCACGGATGATTGTCGACGCCTTGCGCCGCAAAAAACGCGTGGCGACAATCGACTGGCGATACCGCTTGCTCGTGGCGGTATGGAGAATGATTCCCGACTGCATCTGGGAAAGAGCGGAAATTCAAACAAAACAATAAAATAATAGAAATGAAAAAACTTTTTGCAACAATCATCGTTGCGTCAACAGCTGCGGTGGGCTTTGCCGCCACTCCGTTGTGGATGCGCGACGTGAAAATCTCGCCCGACGGAAAGCAGATTGCATTCTGCTACAAGGGCGACATCTACAAAGTTGCCTCTACTGGAGGCCCTGCCGTGCGGCTAACATCGCACGACTCATACGAGTCGGTGCCTGTATGGTCGCCCGACGGAAAGCAGATTGCTTTTGCCAGCGACCGATACGGCAACAACGATGTGTTTATTATGAATGCCGACGGTGGTTCGGCAGTGCGTCTGACCACAAAGTCGGGAGGCGAGATGCCAGAGGCTTTCTCACCCGATGGAAAATATGTCTATTTCTCAGCCAACAATCAGAAACCTGCGACAAGTGCGCTGTTCCCCGACGTGTTGCTTGAGCTGTACAAAGTGCCAGCCACTGGCGGACGCCAGGAGCAGGCTCTCCCTACTCCTGCCGAATGCCTGTCGTTTGCCAAAGACGGCAGCATGTTTGTATATCAGGACCGCAAGGGTTATGAAGACGTATGGCGCAAACATCACACGTCGTCTGTGACACGCGACATCTGGGCATACGACACCAAAACCGGCAAGCACACCAACCTGACGGCTCATGCCGGAGAGGATTTGTGTCCGGCTTTGTCGGCCGACGGCAGCACGGTGTATTTCCTCAGTGAGCGCAATGGTGGCTCGATGAACGTATACTCTATGCCGCTCGCAAACCCGGCGGCATTGACAAAGATTTCCGACTTCAGCACTCACCCGGTACGCTTTCTCAGCGTTGCCGACAACGGCACGATGTGCTACACCTACGACGGAGCCATCTACACTCAGCTAAACGGTGAGAAACCGGCGCTCGTCGACATCGACATTGTGCGCGACGACGTTGACCTACCGTCAAGCCTGTCGTTCACAAACGGCGCTACTTCGGCAAGCGTGTCGCCCGATGGCAAGCAGGTGGCTTTCACCGTGCGCGGCAATGTGTTTGTGACATCGGTGGAATATGGCACAACAAAACAAATAACCAACACCGTGGAGGGCGAGGCCGACGTTGACTTCGGCGCCGACAACCGGTCGCTCGTATATGCCAGCGAACGCAACGGGCATTGGGGGCTTTACACGGCTCGCATAAAACGCTCCGACGACCTCAACTTCCCTAATGCAACTCTAATCGACGAGCAGCCGCTGCTCGCCGACTCTCTCGCCGACCGACAGAATCCGAAATTCTCGCCCGACGGAAAAGAGGTGGCTTTCATCGAGGATGAATGCCGGCTTATGGTGGTCAACGTGGCCACTAAAGCTGTGAGGCAGGTGACCGACGGTTCGGAATGGTTTATGGGTGGCTTCAACTATGCTTGGTCGCCAGATGGAAAATGGTTCTCGCTTGAAATCATCGGCAACGGACACGACCCTTATTCCGACGTGGCTATCGTAAAGGCTGACGGATCGGAGAAGCCGGTAAACCTGACTGGCAGCGGATACTTCAGCTCGCAGCCAAGATGGGTGCTCGACGGAAACGCTGTGCTTTTCCTCACAGACCGCTACGGCATGCGCAGCCATGCTTCGTGGGGTTCGCTCAACGACGTGATGCTTGTGTTTATGAACAAGGACGCCTACGACAAATTCCGACTTAGCAAGGAGGATTACGAATTGCAGAAGGAATTGGAAAAGGAGCAGAAGAAAAATGCCGAAAAGGCTGACGCCGACAAGAAAAAAGGCAAAAAGAAAGACGACAAGAAGGCTGACAAGAAAGAAGAGAAAAAAGACATTGACGTGCAACTTGACGGCATCGAGGACCGTATTGTGCGCATCACGCCAAACTCTTCCGAAATTGCCGACGCCATCGTCGATGCCGATGGAGAAAGCCTGTACTACCTGTCGGCTTTCGAGGAGGGTTACGACCTTTGGAAACTCGACTTGCGCAAAAAGAGCACTGAATGCCTGAAGAAACTCGACACGTCGTCGGCTCAGTTCGACGTGCAGAAAGACGGCAAGTGCATTTTCATTCTCGGCTCACGCATAATGCAGAAACTCACCGTGGCTTCCGACAAGATGGAACGCATAAGCTACAAGGCTGAGATGAAGATGGATTTGGCAAAGGAACGCGAATATATGTTTGACCACGTTTGCCGCCAGGAGGCCCGCCATTTCTACCGCACTGACATGCACGGTGTGGACTGGCCGATGATGACAGCTGCATACCGCAAGTTCCTGCCTCACATCAACAACAACGCCGACTTTGCCGAGCTGCTCAGCGAAATGCTCGGTGAGCTAAACGTGTCGCACACGGGTGGCAGATACCGTGCCGGTGCCCGTGGAGAAGCCACTGCCAACTTAGGTCTGTTCTACGACCTTTCGTATGAAGGAAAGGGCGTGAAAATCGACGAGGTGATTGCCGGAGGTCCTTTCGACAACGCGTCTTCAAAGGTGAAGAAGGGATGCATTATCGAGAAAATCAACGGACAGGAAATTTCTGCCGACACCGACTTCTATGCGCTGCTCGCCGGGCTGACCGGAGAGAAGGTGCTGATTTCGCTTTCCGATGGCGGCAAGCAGTGGGACGAGGTAGTGAAACCTATCTCTGACGGCGCTTGCGGTGCTTTGCTCTACCGCCGATGGATCAAACAACGCGCCGCCGACGTGGACCGCTGGTCAAACGGCCGCTTGGGATACGTACATATCGAATCGATGGACGACAACAGTTTCCGAACCGTATACTCTGACGTGCTTGGTAAATACAACAAGAAGGAGGGCATCGTGATCGACACCCGTTTCAATGGTGGCGGACGCCTCCACGAAGATATCGAAATCCTGTTCAGCGGAACAAAATATCTCACCCAGGTGTACCGCGGAAGAGAAGCGTGCGACATGCCGAGCCGCCGATGGAACAAACCTTCAATCATGGTGCAGGGCGAGGCCAACTATTCCAACGCTCACGGAACGCCTTGGGTATACAAACACATGCGTCTCGGCAAACTTGTCGGCGCTCCGGTGCCTGGCACCATGACAAGCGTTTGGTGGGAACGTCTGCAGGACTCTTCGCTGATTTTCGGCACTCCGGTCATCGGATACCGCACCGCGGAAGGAAATTACCTTGAGAACTCGCAACTGGAGCCCGACATATATGTGCTGAACTCTCCTGAGGACGCTGCCAATGGTTTGGACGCACAACTGAAAGCTGCGGTCGACGAGCTTCTTCGCGAACTCGACGCAAAAAAATAAGCCCTAACACGGCTTGACTAAGACAAGCGGATGCGACACCTCTCGCATCCGCTTATCCTTTAATATTGCGAACGTTGCGACAAAAAAAACTCCGTAAATGTTTGCCGTATGGAAAAATATGCGTACATTTGCACGCCATTACAGAAGTCGCCTTTACCAGCGGCGCGTAACTTTGTAATAATAAAAAAGATATAGAAATGAAAAAAGACATTCATCCATCAAACTATCGCGAGGTTGTTTTCAAAGATATGTCGAACGGCGAAACTTTCATCACTCGCTCGACTGTCGCTGCTAAGGAGACAATCGAAATCGACGGCGTTACTTACCCGCTCGTAAAACTCGAAATCACGAGTTCTTCTCACCCTTTCTTCACTGGTAAGCAGAAATTGGTCGACACAGCTGGCCGCGTAGACAAGTTCATGAGCCGCTACGGAAACCGTCTCAAGAAATAAGGTTCAGAAGAACATCAAAATATCCTCAAAACAAAACAACAAAGCAGGGACAGCCTTTTCGGCAGTCCCTGCTTTGTTGTCTAACGCACACTTATGCACACAAGATGCCCTATCCGTAAGGTCTGGCTGTTTTCATCATAAGCCAAGGTATGTTTTCAACGCCTCTACATATTCTTCAAAAGCCTTTCTTCCCTCTGGAGTAATTGAGCATGTAGTCCGGGGGCGTTTGCCCGACATTCCCTTTTCCACAGAAATATATCCCGCGGTAGACAGCTTTTCAAGCTGAACGCTGAGATTGCCGGCTGTAGATTCGGTTTTCTCCTTGAGATAAACGAAATCTGCCTCTTCAACATTCATCAGTATGGAAATTACAGCAAGACGGAGTTGCGAGTGCAGAAGCGGATTCAGTTCTTTCATTTTTCTTTTCGTGCCTTATGGTTGAGAATATGGCCGGGAATTATCATCATCGCCACAAACGCGATTATAAACAATGGCATATACCATGATGCATAAAGCGCCACATGTCCGGCGATGCACGCCATTGTAACCAAACCTGCAAACATCCCTACCGCACCTCCAACAACAAGCGATGTCTCCTTGAAAACAATTCCCTGGGCAACCTCGGCGAAGGGAACGATTATCAGAGCGAACGCCAACATCATAGGCCATGCGTCAATCCCTTTGACAAGCAGAAATGCGAGGCAGATGGCTGTGGCGGCGATTGCACTGAAGCCTACAGCAGACCAAATGCGGGATGTGAGTGTGTCGGAATAGTTCTTGAACCCTTTTTCGCGCTGTTGTTTCTTTGCTTTTATCGGAGCTACAATGCCTCCAATAATCCAAATAAGAAACCATAGCCAGTTCCACACTGGATTCTGTGTAATCACGAGGAGTGTCCATATCAACACAGATACTGCAACTGTCAGGTAGCCGAACATCAACAAGATGCGACCATCGCCAATATAGCGTTGTTTGGTGAGTGCTATCATCGAGGTTATCACTTCGAGGCTCTCTTTTTCGGTGAGTTTTTTGTCTTCCATTTGATGTAAAATTTGAGGGTTGATATTTGGTTTATAAAATAAACCTTTTCGCCTTGAAAAAAGAGCGGTCTCGCCTGTCCGCCCTTGAGTCGAGTGCAAATTTAATAAGGTTTATACTATAAACCAAGTTTTTCAGAGAAAATTTGCTGACAGTGCGCCCCTTCCCAGCTTGTGTGGCAGAGGCGCACCGCAACCTTCTTCATCTATGCATTAACCTTATTCCACTATGATTTTCCGAACGTTTGATGGATTAGCGTTCAGAACAGGGCGCAAAATATATATTCCAGGCGTCAAACCAGAGATTTCCATTTCTTGCATATTCGTCCGTATGCGGACGCCCATAATATCAAAAACATCATAGTTTGTGTCGCCATCGGAAATGACGTCTTCCACACCACTGTCATCACCAACAACAAACGTTCCCTCAAACAACGAAATCAAGCCTTCCGTATCCGACGCCGCTCGGATTCTATAGCGGTAACTGCCGTCATCCAACGATGAGACATCAAAACCTATACGCTTGGTCACTTCTCCGCTTTTGGCAATGGATGTTTTCACACCCTTCAAAAGCGAAACAGTTGCCGACTTCACGACTTCTCCATTTTTAAAAGCCTCAAACCAATAGTAATCGGCACTCTCATCGACAGGTAGTGTCAGTATCCGTTCGCTATCCATTGTATAAACACACACAAACGCCTCCACTGTCTCGTCCTCGACAATCTCAAATTTATTCCATGCATCCGACGCTTCATAATACTTCTTGGCTCCAACCGGCACACGGATTCGCGGATTGCTTTTTGTTATAAACACATCATTCGGCAGCATTTTTGGCGGACAAATCCAATGTGCGGTCACTTCTGTCAGTGCCCCGTTCACAAATGTATACGCTCCAATATAAGAAACCGAACCTGGTATATCGATGGTCTTGAGTTCGTCAAGATACATCATGGAATTTCCGTAAAGCACTTGCAGCGACGGAGGAAAAACGAATTCTGTCAATTTCGGACACCCCTCCACCGCGCTGAAAAATCTCAACCGCGAATTTTCAGGAAATGTCACTGTCTGCAGCTCCATACAATACTTAAAATCATCGACCACATATTTTACTGAAGCCGGGAAGGTTACCGAGACGACTTTCGAATTGTTAAACGCGCCTTCTGTTCTGACCAACTTATATTCTTTCCCTTTATAACTAACCGTTTCTGGCAATACTATATCTCCTGAATATTGTCCCTCGCTTGGCGGCAGCAGAACGGCTTTGCTGCCACGCAATCGATACCGCAGTCCTGCAATATCGGCATAAATGACTGCCTCTTCAACCGGCATCTCATCCAATGAGAAGAAGCACCATGGCTTTGTCAGTCTATAGGTGGGAAGGGAACCTGACGGCACGTGTATCTCTACAGGTGTCGGACACATGGAGCCTTTATAATCCACATCGTTATAACCCGACAACTCCAAGATATTCAACGGAGCATTGACTGGTCTTTCCCACTTCAAAAACAAATCCTTGATATTCGTTGCAAGTGACAAATCTCCCATTCGCCACACTGTCGACGGTATCACAAGATCTGCAAATGCTCCACAAAATGCCCTCACTCCGATTTCCTGCAAACCTTCAGGCAGTCGGAAATGATCCGGGACTACCTGTCCTCTATTTTTGCAGAAGAACATAAACCCATAATCCTCAATCACTTTCAATTGTGAGCCTTCTTCTATTTCAATATCGTCAATTACTGCCGATTCGAATGCTCTTTTTTCTACCACTTCAACAGTTTTGGGTATAAACACCTTGTCCAATTCCATGCAGGCGGCAAACGCTCTCCTTCCTATCGACTTGACTGTATATTCTCTTCCGTCCACTTTTATAGACGACGGTATGATTATACGTCCTTGGTATGTAGAATTAAGTTCGTTTTTGGCAACTACCCTTGCTGCCATGGCTCCAGGGTCGAGAACGTAATATATCCCGTCAACACATATTACTCCATCATCGACCTGATCATCCAAGCCTCCTGTGCCGGTAACTTCAACATTTGTCTGATTTCCTTCTCTATCACAAAGCGCAGCCAGCATGTCGTCCGGTTTTTGCATTCTCCCGACTGCACAGTCACTTGCTTGTTCTTTTGAGTTCGGATTTACAGCTGCTGCCTCCATATAACAAGACAACATCAGCATCGCCAACAGCATTGCCGGCAATAGTCTTCTTCTGTGGTACTTATTGGTAATCATAATTACTTGTACTATGTGTTAAATAAAATCCTTAAAAGATTATTATGTCTAAGCAAAATATCCACTACGTTTACAAATTTATAGTCACAAACCACCTTTTACAAATGTTTTGTTGGTTAAAATTCATTAA